>Ga0126342_10007087_pt1 | contig 19957 bp, 17 predicted proteins | sample Cyp1metagenome_FD_92528 | JGI IMG/M metagenome (GOLD analysis project Ga0126342, IMG submission 92528) | Coral microbial communities from Lord Howe Island, Old Settlement Bay, Australia - Cyphastrea 1 metagenome | ecosystem: Host-associated > Invertebrates > Cnidaria > Coral ... | reverse complement strand
GTTGTTTTGGGGATCACTATAGGATCTATAGGGATATACTGTATATACTATACTCAGGACATCACCAACAAAAATCCTGAGAGAATCTCTGTAGTTCTATAGCGACCAAAGATCTTGGGGGCATCAACACAGATTTTTGGGTATAAATCCAACAATTATGAGGTGTTGTATCAGCAAGGTACCTCATTACTAGTGGAGCTGATATATAGAGTATGGGTCGAAATTTGAGGTGCTTGTGGAACTCACACCTCTTGGTCAGAATAACGTGTCCCAGGAGGAAGCTTTGCCAGCAACACAACGCACTTTAGAATCAGAATACATGTCTAGAGTGGGTATAATCAGTCAAATGTTGGGGAATTTTTGGGTACCCAATTCTCCGTATGAAAGCTCTGGCATTTCTCTGACAGTTTCTACCCCCCCTCAAACCTCTGCACCGCGCGGTGCTGCGACTGTCGCAGGATACTTCCCTGCTTGATGGCAATCGCAGGCCGGGAAAATAGGTTTAGGGCTCTGATGTGGCCATGGCTCAAGACCAAATTGAGCTGTGTGTATGATAGCCATCCATAGAATGAAACAGAATTGTTTTTGAACTCACTCTATTCCAAATTGTGGTCTGACCTGATTATCCTTATTATTTACAGTATCCCAAATGAATATGTTCAAAACCTTTGTTGATTGATGATTACATGGGGTTATACTATCCAATATATTGGGGATTGTCACCATCCATTGTGGGGAATCCTATGAACCACATTTAGGCTTTTGAACACAGCTCACATCACCCATTCTTGATACTTCGATATGTGTTTGGTTTCCTCCCATTTTCTCCCATTTCTTTGGTGCAAGCTGCAGCAACTGTAGCTCCAAGCCTCCACCTTTGACCCAGGATCCCATCGATCTCGACCGGTGGCAGCAGCGTAGCTAGTTCTCCTGCAACAAGCCAGGAGGTTTCACGGCCCGAAGCTGGCCCATCCAATCACTGGGCGTGTCCTAAAGTAGTTTTTTCTAGCCAAGAAAGATATGCGATACACATGGATATGAATCGACTAGTACTATTGGATGAGGGATATGACGCGGGAAGAAAACAACTGGAACTTGCTGGAAATGGGCATGTCTCCAGCATTTTATGATTGGTTTCTCTAGGCTTGGACACACCCGGAGTTGTGCCGTCCGCGCCAGCTCCGGCATGTTTTTTCGGAGCTAGCTGGGAAGGCCAAATGGAGGTCCCGACCTTGCAGTGAGTGAGGGCGGAGGAAACGAAACACCCGCGCACGAAAAGGATGAATAGGCACCAATTTGGCAATATCCTTTGATCATCCGAGCCATTGAATGTTGCGTAAAATACTGCTCTTGCCTGTTGATTGATGGTATATACATATGTAGGGTGTTATCCTGGTTTATTGATGTTTATTGGGGATTCTTATACTGGGGTTTAATTTATTATTGTAGCCCATAATAGGGATGGATACTTATGGACCAAGCAGTAGAATGAGATGAGATAGGATTAATTTTCATGACTCATTTGAGCTGGCTGGCAATGGGATTGCCAAAGGGCATGTCCCAAAGTTGTGCGCTGCAAAATGGTAGGTTTCCCTTGTAATTAAGAACCAGATCCTCAGATATTAGTGATGTGGTGCTTCTCGCAATTTGTTCAGAGGGTCTTGTATCCTCTCAATATCAATATCATTCACCATCATTCAGCCTGAGTTTGCGGCCTTCACATTTTTGGCACGCCGCCATGTTTGCTGAAGGAGACATTTCACTGAACCATCCCCCTTTGGATGTACACATGGCAACTTTAACCGGTTCAAGTGTAGTGTAGCCCACTGTCAACTGCCCCTGCAGTTAGCCTTTTGAGCAATTTTTGTATGGTCAGCACCTCAATGGCTGCCTGTGAAATTTTCAGAGGGCCTGGCCACACAAAAAATAGGTTTCTGGGATGTTCTGATGTGATGCCGGAGTCTCATACATCATAAAAGCATAGCTTGTCTATAGATGTTTATAGGGGTTTACATCATCAGCAGGATGGGATGACGATTTTTCCCCACGCACATCCAGTGAGGTGGAGCGAGCTCAACATGAGCTTCAGGATAGTGTAATCCTCAGGAAGTTACCCAAGACCTGGTTTCAAGGGAGCATCTACTGGAAAACTGGTATACGAAAACATGGTTGGTTTCAGACATTTTCTTAATTTCAACCCTGGGACGATGCTCCAAATGAACTACAGTTGACTGTTCCCGCCATGGCTCACAACACTCAACTATTCTTGGTGGTTGAGTCAGCCATCAAAAATAGGGGAGTCACATCAGTATCAAATACTTGGGGTGCAGTTCAGGTATGTAAGTGGATATCAAAATTGCTTATAGTGGTCAGTGCCTCGCTTAGGCCTGCGTTTTTACTCGCTTAGGACTACGTCGGTGATATATGGCTACAGTCTCAATAGAAAGATGTATCGATGTATTTGAACATGATTTCAAGAGGCTTGTACATGTGTATTAGAGATGATCATCAGGTTGCTGCTGCACCGTGCATGTGTGTGTGTCGTAACATCTTTTGGTAATCCCTGCGCAGGCAGGCTTATCCGAGGTTCGTCTCGAAGTTTGTTGGCCAAGGTCCTGTTTATTCTTTCTCCAATGCATCTAAGTCTTGGCCCCCCTGACCCCAGAGTGTTGACAGGAGAAGATCATAAAATGTTGTATCCTTTTCCCGGTCCCCAGTCCCCGGTCCCCAGTCCCCGGTCCCCTGTCCTCCCCTAAAAGAATTATATAACCCTAAAGGTCTGTGTCCCATGGAGTCCAATGTGTTCGATGCTGTGTCTCTTACCTCTACTTGTTCCCACTGTCCCCGGTCCCTGGTCCCCTGTCCCCGGTCCCCTGTCCCCCGCTAAGAAAATTAACCCTAAAGGTCTGTATCCAATGGAAGTTAACCCTGAAGGTTGAAGTCCTCATCTCAAAATGTCGTCCTAAGTGAGTGAAAAAGCCGTCCTAAGTGATCCTTTGACCTGCTTAATAGTGGTCCCATAAATATTGCAAGAAACATGGGGCTTAAAATTCCATAGTTATATCATTATATCCATTAAAAGAAAACGTCTGGCCTGACATGGGGACCCAGGTGCTGCTCACGGATCCTTGGCCTGGGCTTTGCCTGGCGAGGCCGGAACCGGCTCAGAGTTGAAGGTATTAATTAGTTTATTAACGTTTATGAAATGGCTGAAATGGCCTAATCTGGATTAAAACAAATTCTCAGCTTTTGGTTGATCACATTTGAAGTTGATGAGTTATGTCAGTGATGTCCCAGCTCCTGCTGGTATTTGCTGGTTGCAATGCCTAGGCGCCAGCAAATCTAATCATTTCGGGGAGGTCTCTTCAGGTTCTCCAGTGGGTTTGTCCAAAATTTGGCACTACAGCACTACAATCTAAATCCACTGCTCAAGCATCATATTCCACATTACATGGCCATTTTGGGAGGTATCCATCCCACTTCTAGACACGGCATCTGTTGCTTAGGCGAGCAATCCCGTGTCCATTTTGGAGTGTAAACACCAGGGTATCCCAGGGTAGGCTTGAGTGACAAGTTGCTGCACATGAAGGTGTTGGAGATTTGTGGGTATGCTCTCAATTGCAGACTCCTGCATTTTTTGTTGGGTCTTCTTTTGGTTTCAAAGAGCGATGTGAAAAATAAATGGCTCTGAATGGAGTAGCACCCAAAAGGCAGGCTTCCCAGCTCTCACATCAAAGCCTCGCGAGGCGTTGTGCTGTCGGGCAAGTCCTTCGCTCGGTGTCCTTTGGTTCGCTTCCAGTGATGTAGCGATGTTCCAACCTTCATCGCTGATCGGAAACCATCAGGTCAGGGGCAAGTTGATTCTCAGCACCAGGCGCAGTTTTTTTTTCCAGGGTCCCAAATTTGGACACAGAATTGGAGGGGTTTTGGATGGGTTTCAGAGTAGAAATGGATGGATGGCCACAATGTGCTGGTCGCGGTGTCCTGCATTTTGCCGAACTAGATTCACCCAACTTGTATAGTTTGGTGGTGAGAAATTGGGTCCCCAGTTCAAAGATGTCTGAAGAAACATACTAAAATACCCAGAATGAAGGTGTCACTGTTAAGATCTAATGCTCACCTGGGATTGCGAAAGGTTCACCCAACTGGGACGATTTTCTCTGTAGATGCTTCGTAAATGGATGTAAATAGGTAGTGCACACTGACAATAGCCATGAAAACATACCCATATCAAACAGGGCCATAAGCGGCCTCGATCCATTTATATATACATATATATATACCCTACTCCAGTAAATTAGCATGGATAAAACATATCACCGTCGATCATCATCATTTTTATGTTTGCTGGAGGGTACGAACCATTGCTCATTCATATTTATCCATTTGCAAATTTCAGAGTCATTGGATTGGTTTAAGGGAAAGATTGCAGGACACCATGGGTTTTCCGAAAACATGTTCTCTTTTTCCCCTCCCCAAGCATAATTTTTCCCTTCATCCAATTCCGACAATCACCATCATGCTTGCTTCAAATCCCAACTAAACCATATAGAAGCCCCTATGTTGGGTGGTTAAACCTCATTCAAATTTAGTTGGGGGTTTAACCAACCAACATAGGAGTTTTCATGGGGTTAGTAAACCATACAGGAAAAAACCAGGGGTTATGATAACCAGCCAATTTATGACCAACCAACATTGGTTAGACCCCAATGGGGCCGGTGCGACTCGCAGGGCATGACCGATCTCCTCCAAGAAAGAACAGCCATGATCGTGGGCCGGGGCCTGAAGATGTCTAGGAGGTCTAGGTATGGGGGTTTCAAATAACAAAAATGAGGTACCCTCTGGTAATTTAACATAGCTATTGAAAATGGTGATCTATAGTGGATTTTCCCATTGAAAATGGTGATTTTCCATAGCTATGTTAGTTTACCAGAGGGTAAATACACCATAATTGCGGTGGGATATATCATGGGAGTTATAACCGACAATGGTGGCATTTGGTTGCAACTGAAAATGGGAAACAGACCCCCAGCTTGTTGGCGTTTTTGGGTAGTTTCAGACACAGCCAGGTATTGAAGAGGGTATTTTCGCAAGCATACATGGCATACAGGGAGTTGTGGAAGCTATTGGATTTCATACCTTCTATGTTTATCTGAATCACATTTTGTTAAGCCTGAGAAGCAACCCATTTTGTTGGCCCCATAGCTATGCTGGGGAGATTGATGAACCATGAGATTTTGATGATTGGCTTCAGAAGTCTTGAGACAAGCCCAAAATTGACATGGGGGGCTCCCGCCATACCTTGTCCCAAATCCTTCGTTCTTTCGGCCAGCGCAAGTTTGATCTGATACCCAGATGGTCACGATGTGCTTTTCTCAATGACCGGTTTGACCGAGCGCCACACATTTCAACTCAGCCCGATTTTTATACGGACCTGCGAAAACCTCCACCCTTTCCACCCTTTCAGAGCGACTCTCATCCCATGCCACCCTGCTACTAAGGTATGAATCCAAAGACCTTGCGTGTGAGACGGAAATGGCAGATGTTCATGTGGCCCCTTAAGAGGCATTGGGCTTTAGTCTGGTGCCTAGTGATTCATGGTGATACCATCTGGCAGCTCCATGGCTGGAGAATCACTCATCTAGTTCAATGATTTTCCCATTTGAATGTCGATTTAGTTTAGAGATTTTCCAGAATTTTCCAGCCATGTCTGATGACACCAGTGTTAAATATTGTTAAATGATACATACGTCTCCCAGCTACGGCGTCGGAGCTCTGGTCCTTCCACGACGTCAAGTTGCTCAGGTCCTTCAACCCTTTGGCGAACCATTTACAGCGAGGTTGGTAGATGATTTTGTTGGAAACTCAGCCATTGCTGCGCGAAACGGCGTAAAGTGTCCACACTGGGAATTCATAGGTACCTCAGTCGAAATATGTCGAAATGATAGCTTGCGGTATGTAAAAAGAACCCCTTCTTACCAGGTAACATGTATTGTTTAGATTGGTTGGAACCACCAATCAGTTTTCTTGGATCCCGTAGCACCTTTAGATCATGGGGTGGTGTGCAGAGGTACATAATGCAGAGCGCTGCTTCAACGCGGAGGTTTGGGCAATTTCAACTGGGGACGAATCACTAGCAACTTGCTGCATGAAATGCTACAACTTTTTGATGTTGATTTGTTCTGTGGAAACTCTATAGTAGCTTCGCAGAATTTCGACAAGAACTTGGCGACTGATCTAGGCACTAGGCGCGACCTGCCCAAATCTGAATTTGCAACTGGATGCTGCAGGTGCCTTCTTCTCAACTGTTTCTGGTCTATGAGCCAGGGCCCAAGATGGGACCGCTAGCGGAGCGTGTGGTTTACTTTTGAAATACTGTTGAACATTGACCACGCCAGCAACCAACCAATATTCTTACAAGATGATCCGTCGATATTTGAAGAGTTCCATTCACCTTGGCATTTTGTGTCAAGCCGGGTCATGTGGTGATTTTTACGTTGAGGATGCTGCTGGATGACAGGGATCCTTTCCTGATGCTCAGCCCAGCTCTCAAACTTGGGGCATCGCTGGTCGCTGTTCCCATGTGGGATTCGGGTGCGCAGCCGAACAGCGCTGGGATGCCAGGCTTGACCCATGGAAAACCCATGGACCGAGGTGTCAAGCCTGACTTCAACACTGGGAGGAAAAATGTCTGTATCTCAGCGGCCCACGAAAGATTGGGCCCTTGTTTTTCAGCATGGCTTTGAAGATTGATGGCAGGCCTCAAATTTGCCTGGGCCTGGTAATGCAAAAGATAAAGTCACGTTTTCGCATCACTTTGATCCCAAGTTTGATACTTCTCAGAAAAGTACCATGCACCCCTGCCCAAAATGAAATTGGAAGACTTTGGCATAGCCACTTTTAGGCGCAAGACTCAAGCCATTCATCAAATTCTTCACACCCGGAAGGGTAATTTCCAATCGGATCCGCAACGAAGTATTACATTTATCGCACCTGTGCCCAGAAAAGTAGAACTACTGTAAGTAAAACCAGAAAAAACAGTGATAAATAATGATAAATAGTGATAAATAGTACTCTTCTCGATGTTTTTTTTTTAGGTTTCCTTTTCTCTACGTCAGCATCATGGTGGGGGATGATCCATGAAGATCACCAATCGGCAGGTGTGGTCCTTGGGGCTTAGTCAAAGGCTGAACTTGATGGACCTCTTGGCACGTGCGCGAGAAGTAGCGGGTCACTACAGGTGGGGGACTTACCGGTGTTGGGAGGGCGGAGAGATGAGGGTGTCAGAACTTGCTACGAAAATTGTATAGATAGTATGCGCATATAATATTTCACATATATCACATATATCACATATATCACATATATCATCTCTCTCTCTCTCTCTCTCCCCACCTCTCTCTCTCTCAGACTCTCCCAGTATACATACAGTATATTGATGTACATACATCATACACGATATGTATCTATATACAACATTGAAAGTTGATATACCACATAATTGCAACTTGGTGGAGCAGGAATGTCCTTTGCCAACTAGTTGTTTGATTATTAGAGGGTTAACCCCCCTTTACAGCCAAACTTGATCCGAGACATTGTTGACGTGGGGTGGCTGGTTCAAAACGCCGGCCTTGACGGAGAGCTGTTTGGAGGGGACTGGGAAGCTAGAAGTGTCCGATGCCGAGCCAGTGGCGCAACAACACCAACAGTTTACCAAGCTGTGTGCCAGCGCATTAGGGACATGTTTCTCGATCCCATGGCCCAAAAGCAGTGGGAAGAAATGGCTCAAATTGCTGGGTGAATATCCCAAGAGACTCCGACACTCTCTATGTGTGTCCTCCGAGTTTTGACCCCCCCTGTAGCACCATAAAGATCTGACAACTTCCGTGGCAAGGTGCTATAGCCTCATTGGTGCCAATTGTCAACACTTTGCTGCGGATTTTGCGACCAGCCTGGGCGCTCCTACCAGGAAGCTGCATGAAACATGGGTCAATTTGGGTGATGAAAGGGGAACAAATCCACCAAGTTATGGCAATATCATATCATGGTGAATGTATGTGAATGTAATGATTAACCAGTGAATGGAACGAGGTGCCATATTTTCAAACTCATTTTTTGGGCTAAACCTGGTGATCAGCTCCATGGCTTGGAACATCCTCCATTTTATTCGGATTTTCCAGGCAGCTATGTTTGATGATTGGAGGGTAAACCTGGTGAATTTTTGAATCGCAGATCGTGTGTTTGAACGCCGTTTCTGCTCCATGGTTGGAGCCATACAGCAAACATTGGAGCAATAAACACGGGTTCTATCCATATAACCGAGGTACCCTCTGGTGAACTAACATAGCAATGGAAAATCACCATTTTTAATGGGAAAATCCACTATAAATAGCAATTTTCCATTGCTATGTTAGTTCACCAGAGGGTACTTTTCATGAAGACATTACACAGAGGAACTTGAAACTTCATTTCTGGGATTCACCCTATCCCCACACTATGCCCATCCCATCCCCACCCTATCCCCACCCTTTCCCCACCCTTTCGAGATATATGGTATGTATATTGCGCGTGGTTCGTGCGCTGCGCGTGGTTCCTGTCACTGGCACGTGGCAATAATCTTAACCGCGCTTGGTCACATCAATTTGGGTTGCGCGTGGTTGCTGGCTGGACTCTTGCCCACCCTTTCCCCTCCCCCTAATTATAAACCCTAAAAGGCTCTAAACATGGCTAGAACCCAATAAGGCTCTAAACATGGCTGATGCTCAAAGTGAGTTCGTTGCCGGTGTGCAAAGTGAGTCGCCCATATTGCGGTGTGCAAAGTGAGTATTTTGCAGCGGTGTCGAAAGTGAGTCCCTAACCGATTCTTTCGGTGGCAAACCTTCCAGAGCGTCCTAGGACAGTTTCAGGAGTCAAATCTCAGGATAATTTTTGAAGCTTTCGGGGACAGAAGTAGCGGGATGATTCAGGAGCTTCACGTTTGAGTCGGATGGGGTCAACGCTGTACCAAAGCACCTGCGTTTGAGTCGGGTCATTCTTAGGAGCTTAGGCCTTCCCACTGGCCGCATCCACTTTGGGGGCTTCATAGTTTTGACCCATACCCATTTCCATATTCTTTTCGGTGATAATATAACCCATTTGGGTTCGTTAAAACCATGAGTGTTATGGGGATCGCTTCAGGGTTTTGTCCTGATGATTCATGTCCCAGAATTGCTCTTGGATGGGAACATTTACAGGACCCCCCCCATACATTTGAAGGGGAAAACCCATGGTTTTCCTGCAGAGCAATCGGAATCCTGGGATGATTTTCCCAGCGATTTTTTGGGGGATCATCATCCGTTTGGGTTTTGGGTCATCCCGAACTCAGAAATTTTTCAGCGCTTGGATCATGGATGATCATGAAATATATCATGATTATATCATCCATATCCAATTCCGGAATGATCCCCAACATGTCCCTTTTATCTGAAATATTATTCCTGGTTGGAAGAATCTAACACATTATCATCCATATTATCCAATTATCATCCATATTCCAAACATATGGGTGTGTCTGAAAATAGTGTACCCCTTTTTACCCAATGGTTATATAATGATCATTATCCCGTTTTTAAATGGCTATTTCATTGGGAATATACCCAACATTTTCAGACAAACCCTCATGATATTACATTCCACCATATAACTGGGAATGTTCCACATCCAAATTACCATATGACATTCCAAACATAATAAACATATCCTTATTATCCCCTTATGTTTGTCCAACCGTCCATCAAAATCCTCGGGTCAGGATCTGTCCTGACGATGAGACCGTGGCGCTGGCCGCGACGGATACGGCGCTGCCAGTTGGGGCCAGGGCCCAGGGGCACCTGGTGGGAATGTTGGGATCAAAAAGGATGGGGAGCATTGGAGGTTTCCAATGCTCAGAATAGTCACTATATACATATGATTACCAATCATCAGAATGAATCATGAATCGAAAAAAAATGAATCTACTTGGATCATCATCATCTGGTTACTCCTTTTTTCACGGTTGAATCCCATTTCCCCATCATTGATCCAAAAAAATTCCCCGGTATTTTTGTCAGTTCCCCACGATGTCTAGCTACAAGGTGGTGGGTGCCTGTGTGGCAGCCACGGCTGCTGGGGCGGCCAATGCGCCTGCCCTCAGCTGGCTGCCCGTGTGGTGGCCTGGGAAACGATGGCAGTGATGGCAGTGATCCAGTAATCCAGATTTACCCTCTGGTTATGACTAACAGTTCGCCGTTCGCCATGGAAAATCCCAACCATCAATGGAGGTTTCGTTCGCTGGGTTATGACTAACAGTTCGCCAGGGAAAATCCCCAGCCATAAATGGAGGTTTCGTTCGCTGGGAAAATCATCTATTTCTATGGACCATTTATATCCATTTATACCATGGCTATGTTAAATAACCAGAGGGTAATGGGGATTTGAACGGATTTCATTGGAATATGGGTATGGGTCAATACCTATAGATACATTTTAGTGGGATGAACATCCATTTACCAGCTATTTTGGGGTTCACTAGGTACCAGGGTTTTGACCCATACCCATATCATGGGTATATCATGGGTCTATGGGATATACCCTCTGTCATCAAAGATGGCTGGGAAATTCCTCAAAACTATAGGTTTATAGCTAGGAAACTTCTCGAAGCAATTGGGGGATTTTCTCGCAAGCCATGTTTGATAGCTAGAGATGGTAATTTGACATAATTTGCATCCATTTTGAAAATTTGCTTCGCAGATAGCATATGGTCATGGTCTCGAAAAGACTTTCGTATATCCCTTGCCACCTGTCAGGAAGGCAGTTTATTAGATATCCAATGATTCATTCCCCAGTGCAGATCTTGGATGTCCAGTGGCAATGTGTAGGATGTTTTCATTGCAGCACATGTAGGATCAGTCTTTCCAACATCAGAGTTGGAGGTCCGAATTGTGAGACCGCACCAGTTACCCTCTGGTAATTTAACATAGCTATTGAAAATGGCCATAGAAATAGTGGATTTACCCATTAAACATGGTGATTTTCCATAGTTTTTTGTATGTTTACCAGAGGGTACTGGCTTCGCTGGGCTTCGGACCCATCAGGCCCTAAACACAGTGGCAGTGTCGGCGTCAGCCGTTGGTCTCTGTGGTTGTGCGGCTCTGATCGGCGTCTCCTGGCCTCCAGATCTGGTATGGGTTTGGTCTCAACACGGGGAAGACCCCCTGTGTGGCCATTAAAACATGGGTGAGCATGATGATACCCTCTGGTAAACATACAAAAAGCTATTGAAAATGGCCATAGAAATAGTGGATCTTTTCCATTAAAAATGGGTGGATTTTCCATAGCTATGTTAGTTACCAGAGGGTAAATCCTATGGAATTTTTGCCCATATGGGAACTTTCGCGGGTGGAGGATGACTTCTGAATTGTTGGGTGTTTGCGGACTTGAATCATTTTGGTTGTTTCATGTTGTTTCCAGTAATTTTTGTCACACATGAGGGCCATGTTTTCCAGACCTGTTTTCTCAGGTTGCAGGTCTTTACAAAGTCCTCCGCGACCAGTCCGAAGCTCAGCACCCTGGAATCGCGGTCGCGTCGCGTCTGCGGGGAATCCTCGGTGCGTCGCGTCTCAACCAAGGAGCCGTTGCAGCGGAGCGGCTGCCTTGGACTTGGCAGGTGGAGATGGGGCGACTGGGAGAAACATGGGGATTTGATGTGATGTGGCAGTGGAAATGGATAATATACACATTATATATATATATATATTATATATATAATTATTATATATATATATACACACATCAATACATATGTATACTGTATACATCAATGGATTTAAGTGGGTTTTGTAGACGATTTCCCTATGAAAAATGGTGCTTTGCAATTTTGATGTTTTCCCAGACTCTGATGACCTGACAGGCAACATCTAAGAGAACCGTGCCCCACCAACAGGGTGTCCACTTGGATAGTTGACCCCTCCAACCTGGCCAGCGGTGGATATCCGTTGCTAATGTTGCTACCCAATTTCAAACAGGTCATCCCCAAAACGTTTCCCTTCAATTTCAATCTCAGATGTCCAATGCTATGGTCATCCAACTTAGCAAATGCTTGACACGTCCGATTTGCTGAGTCATCCGGAGGCGGGGCCCATTTGATGCCCCCAATCTCTGCGGTCTCCACGGAATTCGCGCGCCTCACGAGTCAGAAGTTGACCTCGAAGTCCATGCCCTGCCTGCGCCTTCGGCATCGCGGTAGATGCTCCGTGAGAAAACCTGGGACATGGGGATGCTTTGATGGATGAGAAATGATGAGAAGAATGAGAAACATATTGTTATACTAAGTTATGTAGACTATATAGACTATAATAGAGGATGGAAACCTGAATCCTCTGCAAAAGGCAGGATGATCATGGATGATGGATGATGGGCAATAAAGTCAATCATTGTAATTATGCGTACTTGGGTGTACCCTGTTGAAGTGCAACAAGGGCAATCCCATTAAGGTTTTCCTCACACCTGGGAACCAAAGCATTATGCTGGGTGTCCTTCGCCTTGGCGAAGCCCATTTACAACTGATCTCTAGCCATGGGCAGCAGTTCCTGAAGCCACGTCGCCACGTCTCGAAAATTTTGAGGCGCTGGCACCCCGACCTGCAATCCGATTCCGAAGTTGAAGAGCTGGAAGAGCTGGAAGAGCTGGAGGAAAGGCGCGAGCCGGGTGGGTATCCAACGGTGACAAACAGAAATGGTGAGGGGTCAAGTTGCCTATGAATTTACATAATTTACCTGGGGGAATCAACATCCAGCAATACACCAGCTATTTTGGGGTACCAGCCGGGTACCATGGTTTTGACCTTTTTCACGAAATGAAAAATTGACCAACAAATATTGGGACTCTGACCATTTTTATGGGATTTGGGGATTTCAGGTATGGTACCGATGGTACCCCCCTGGAAGTTCTTTTTGGAAAAGCCATGGTTAAAACAGCCCTGATGACAAATCCCTGATGGAAAAGGGTGATTTTGCATAGCAAACTGTTAGATTACCAGGGTAGCTTCAATGAAACCAGTCTGTTTGATGTTGAAATCACGGTGTCTGATGGTAGATGATGGCACCTCCAGCAGCCCCAGATCAGGCCCGCGGACAACAACGATAGCCTGGCGTCGACTCTCCGCACGGACCTGCCCAAGACATGACCCGAAGAACCCGAACCTAAAACCCGCCGGGGCGGATTTCCAGGCATTTTGAGCAACAAAGAAGCATGGATCATATGATCATGTCACGCATTTCCTTTCATTTCTATTTGGATAATCTTCAAATAGTCCAGGCATTCCAACTTTCTGGGTCATTTTCGAATAGAAATCTAAGCCCGAAGCATTGGTCGGGCCCAAGAAATGGGAGGCCTCAATCTCCTGGAGGGGATGGATGGGCTATTTTCCAGCAACGGACAGTGAACATTCCCAGTCCCCCAGTCCGATCATTGTGTCCAGTTGGCAGGTGCCACTCAGAACAGAGAAGATGTGAGGCTTCACTCCACCTCCTGTAGGCAAAACTTGTCTTTCAATCCTATAGTGCAACATTCCTTCCTGCTGGAAACTTCCGCCACCCACCTCGTGCGGGGTTTACTTGTACAACTAAATTCGAATCAGAAAAAAGAACCAGTTTCTTATCTATGTAGATCGGTTCTACTGGGTTGTTTTCCAGGGATGATTGCTAGGCTAGGGCACTAGAATTTCTGTTTCGCCATTTGGGTTAGTCTTAAACAGTACCTTATCAACTATTGCCAAACCATTTTTTCGAAAGGGTGTGGCGAAGCGGCAACGGGGATACCAATGAACATTGTTGGACCACAAATGGCTGGTTATTTTTGTATTTATCAAACCCACATTCTGATTGAATGTTGAGCCATCGAGTATTTCTGCTTGAAATCCATAATGTCGAGTTTTGCATTTGTTGAGCAACATGAACAAACATCGAAATTATTTGCAACTCGCTGAATTGGAACAATTAGAACATATCAATGGTCAAAAAATCTAGCCAAAACCAAGACTGCTTGAACCAACTGGAAATGGGGTTTGTCTTGTTTTTTTGAGAGGAACTCATGCGTCAAGGACTCGACGGAAACAACAGTCTAGCGAAGGGTCAGGGGGCCAGGCCGTGTCGGGTTGCAGTGTCATCTGTGATGCTTTTGGAACTGTTTGAGAGTCTGGTTGGTGGTTTGGCATGGTTTGGCCGTATTTTAATGACTTTTAATGGTTTGACATGGTTTGACTTTTGTTGCATGTTCATCCGAGCGTTAAAAAATGGATTATGGCACCACCAGCCGGCAGTGTTAGGATCGTTTTAGAATCCAGCGGAGAGTCTCATTGGTTTCCAGCCACCGGCAGTTTTTTGTGGCCAAGAGACATGTGCAGAGCTGCTCCGATCTATTGAAACTGAAACGATGTTGTTGAGATCAGGAAAGGTATGAACATCAGTTGGACTCCTCAACCCTGATTCAATAGACCCACTCGCATCCCTGGAACTTCAGTGGACGACTGGGGTCCATTGATGCCGGCCCATTAAAGTGGGCACGTATTGCAGGGTTGCGAGGGGCAAAGAAGTTGTAATGCCCAAGTGGTTTCTCTTTCAGTCGCCATTCCGACGGATCGCGGAATGAATTTTTCCTGGTGTATGGGGCGGAATTTCTGAGTGCCATGTGGTGCTTCTTGAAAGGCAGGATACCCCAAATACTACCCCCAGCGAGTCTAGTATCACGAACGAAACCAGCACAGTTTTGGGGACCAACCAAACCACACATACGGGTTTGTTTGAAAACAGGGTACCACCCAAATACACTGGTTACCCTCTGGTGAACATACAAAAAGCTATTGAAAATGGCCCAGTCGAAATAGTGGATTTTCCTATTAAAAATGGGTGGATCTTTCCATTGCTATGTTAGTTCACCAGAGGGTAATCATCATTTTCCCAAGTTTTTTGCGCATGGATTTTTGATCTCCCCCATTTTCAGACACAGCCCATCAGCCCATGCGCCTAGTGGAAAGAACCCATTTGATGGTTCAAAAAAAGGTCAGCAACACATGACAATCATTGACAATCTACATATCTGTTTCAGCAAGAAAAAGGTAAGGGATGGTAAGGGTTATCTGAGCAATCTGGTTGATTTGTTGCAGGATTGTTCTGCAGTTTGCAGGCCATCTTAATTTGCTGCTGTGAAATTCACCGTAGAAATCGATGTCCCAAATCAGAGATTTGCTGCGTGGTTTCTTTGCATCCGCCTCGCCAGTGGAGATAGTTCATTCGATTTCAATGATGCTTCTCCTGCTGTGCTTTTAAGGCCTTGCTTTTCAAGAGGCGTCTAATTCTGAATTGTTGGTTTCGACGATGAGATTGCGTGCCTAGATGATTCCTCTGGACTGGCAGATTTGCACATCATTTCAATTCAGATCAGCTCGTAGCCGCATAAAGTTGATTGGAACCAGCAACCGCATCTATTGGACCGGACAGGTCTTTGTTCTCGCCTTGCCAAACTGGGCGAGAGTTTGCTCCAAAGTGCCATGATTTTCGAACGAAATCCTGTGACACCTGTGGCGCTACATATGCAATGGAACCATGCGCAATACTAATGCTGTACCACATATACATAATATATATATATATATATACACATACAATGAATACATGAATAGATTAGATAAATTAAATAATCCATGATAAACAAGTACATCCAGAGATAAGTAGACATGTTAATGAATAAACCACTAGATAAAAAAATGTTACCCATCTCCTCTTGCCCTCCCCAGCAGCCTGTGGTCACTTTCCTCTCTGCTCAAGCTTGGGCGCCACTGATTCGGCGTGATGATCCAGGGGAAAACCCATCGGATATGATATACTGTAGCCATACAAGTGGGGTGTCAACGAACACTTTTGGGCCAATCTGACCGGATTCTGCTGAGCCATTAAAACCAAAGAAATTGATCTGAATTCAGGATTCGATCTGATTCCCCATTTCCTTTTTGCAGTAAGGTTCCAGCAAATCAACCAACTGAGCGCATCGCGAAATCACAACATCTGCACAAAAAAATCAGGAGTCTTCAAAAAACCCAGAAGAACAAATCCAGCCAAATCCAGCAGTTGCTGCTTCGAAATTTTTGCCTATGCCATGGTTCGGAGCCAGGCGTCGGAATTTCTGCTGGCTGGAGCCTCTGCCTGTGGCGCGATCACCTTGACGAACCCGGTGGATGTGGTGAAAACTCGGCTGCAACTGCAAGGTGAGTTGAGAGCCTCTGGCGCAGCCTACACAGGTCGGGGATGCTGGGCAGAGGCCTTTCAAGTGCTCAAGGGACTAAGGGACCCAAAGATTGGGTGTTCAGAGTAAAGTATCTGCATTTGTGTTGTACATCATAATGAATCATAGTTAATCATGCTGATCATCATTCGAATGGGCACTTCAGGGACCTAAATTTGAGGTGCCCACCATATATAAGGCCATATACAGTAAGGTTATTTTTTAGGTCTAAATTCCAGGGAAATCTCCCTGGTGAGGCATCTCCCAGGCTCTGCTGCGCATACTTCGACAAGAAGGGCTCAGGGGTTTGCAGCGCGGTTTGTTTGCGGCCTATCTGCTGCAGTTCAGCAATGTCGGCTGCAGATTTGGCACCTATGGATCCCTGAAGCAATTCTTTGGCATGAAACAAGGCGGAGAGCTGTTTGGTTGTGGCGATGCCTGGAACATGTCATTTCACATGGGATTGGGGTGAGTACGGTGAGGGTCTCAAGCTGAAAAACTGTCCCCTTCTCCAGGTGGGCATTCCACCAGCCAATGGCTTTCGTCCGTGCTGCTGGGTGCGGTATCTGGATCCATTGCTGCAGTGGTCTCCAATCCATTCTTCCTTCTGAAGTCGCGCTTCCAAGCCGTAGGAAGTGAAGATGTCTTGCACCAGCACCTGCATCCCTCCTTGAGGTGCGGATACATGGGATACGTCCTGGCTGGACAAGTCATAGATATTGATGCTATGAGCCAAAGTAAGGTGCCCGGAATCAAAGGCTGTTTGATACAATGACGTTGGGAGATGATGGTTAGCCAAGAGCTCTGCATTTCTCCCAACTTGGGTGGGAGAGGGACGTCAATTCCAGTGGAAGTCTGTTTTCCAGCACTCTATTTTGGGGGAAACTTGGAACATCAAAGGGACGAAACATCTTTTAAGGTTGGCTCAGTATTCCTAGATTGGCCCCTGCTAGGACGGCGTTCTTGGACATTGGTCGCAAGCAGGCAAGATGATTTGGTGCGGGAGCTGGAGCAATAGGGTGGTCATTCCCCCTACCCTTGTGAACAGCCCAAGAATTGGTGAAATGGATCGCTCAAAGAGACGTTCACCGTTTGAGTCTATGGGACCTTTACAGCAACTGCAAGTGCTCAGGGTATCGGTCAAGATTATCGCCACTTTCAATGGATGCTTTGCTGCAAAACATGACACATTTTATGGCTACGCTGGTACCTCGCGTTTGATCCATAGGTCATAAGTCCAGACTGTTTAACTGTTTCATCCCATATTTTGCAGGTTCTTTATATTCAATTAGATTATATTCATATTATCTATATTTGGTTAAGGATACAGCCTCCATAAACTTGACCAACTTTGATCCATGGTGAACTTTCTCAGTTTCGATGCCCCGAGCTTTCGCAGCGTAGCAGGGCGTCAGCGGCTACTACCATGGTCTCTCAGCCTTCATTCCCAGGGTGTCAGCGGCCACAGCTGCGGGGATGCTCAGTGGCAGCTGTCCATTCCAAACGGGATTGTTGAGAGATGTGTGGAAGTTGACTTTATTACTTTTGAGCTAAGAACTGGGATTTTTGAGACATGATTCTTGATTTGAATGTTGACACTAGAGTATTCGCAATCATTCAAGAATGATTGTGATCAGTCGATTATGTGCTGGGTGGTGGCTTTTGGGTTCGAAGTCGAACCTAATCGCCCCACCAACTATATACTTCAGGAGGGCTGTTGCCCATGGCTAAGAACTAAATCATACACATTCAAGACAGAAAATGGAGACCGACTGACACGGCCTTGAAGACACTTCCTTGCCACTGTTGCTAGGAGTCACACTTACCATGATTTGAAATTTTCGGTTCCTCTCAAAACAGCAATACTTCAAAATTGTCGAATTTTCATGGGGAAGATGTTGAGAACCCATCATTTTTTGGGGAGTTTTTGCCTGAATTGTCCGGAGTCATCACTACAGTCCCGGGACTGTCGAAGCTCTGCTGCCAGATGCAGCTGTCGACCTATGACATGAGCAAAGACATCTTCCTACAGTCGACCCAGGCCGGAGCCAAACCGTCCAGTGCTTGGCAGATCCATTTCATTCAATAGTCACTGGAAAAAGACAGGTATATACCATATATACAATATGCACACCAATATATACAATATACAATATATATATATAGTGTATTATAATATATAGTATAGTATATATATATATATATATATTTGCACTCTCCATACATATTGTAATATGTATATATATATATATATATGTATACATGTATATATATATATGCATACACACCTATACCATACTGTAACAATACATAATGTATGTTCCAATATAACATAGTATGAACATATATGGATGTAGCATATATGTACATTATATCCCGCTCAATCCATTCATGAAAGAGCCACCCTCCTGCCAGATGAAAGAGGGGATTCCGATCCACCTGGCTGCGAGCCTGCTGTCTGATGTCTCAGCAAGAGTCTTGATAAACACCTGATTCGCTGATGACTTGCTGGCCCAAAATGGAACGTTTTAAGAGGCAACACGCAGACCTTGGAACAGCAGTGAAGGGTGCAAATCTTCATTTGGTGGGGACACAATGTCAAAATCCAGTGACTTGCAGGAGCAATTCAGGTTTTGTCGGAACTCTGGGGATGTGAAGAGCTCCGCGTCACGTTACATGACATTACACGACATTACATGACATTGCATGACATTCCATGACGTTACATTAGGTTAACATTGGATATTACACTGGATATCACATTATATTACATTACATGGCATTCTATTACATTACATTGCACTACATTGCATTAATTACAATACTTTACATGACATTATCTTTTATCGTACTATACTATATTACATTGTATTATACTATATTGTATTGTATTATATCATATTGTATTGTAATAATATACTATTATATAATATATTATTATATAATATATGATTATATAATATATTATTGTATAATAATATATTATATAAATTATATAATATATTATAATATAAATTATATAATATGTGATTATATTATTATATATAATATATAATATATAATATACAATATATATATATATATAATATATAATATATAATATATAATATATAATATATAACATATAAGATAAAATATATAATATATAATATATAATATATAATATACAACATATAATATATAGTATAAAATATATAATATATAATATAAAATATATAATATGATATAATATAATACCATACAATATAATGTAACATAATATAATATAGTATAGTATAATATTACAATATATTATAATATAATATAATATAATCTTATATAACATAATATAATCTAAGATTATATTATATTATATTATGTTATCTTATATTATATTATGTTATCTTATATTATATTACATCATCTATATTATTATATTATATTATATCATATAATATAATATAATATAACATAATATAATATAATATAATATAATATTGTATGTTATGACATTCTATTTGACCGGTATTGATATTTATACTTAACATAGCAATATATGTATATACATACATGCATACATGCATACATGCATACATGCATACATGCATACATGCATACATGCATACATGCATACATGCATACATGCATACATGCATACATGCATACATGCATACATGCATACATG
>Ga0126342_10007086_pt1 | contig 19959 bp, 19 predicted proteins | sample Cyp1metagenome_FD_92528 | JGI IMG/M metagenome (GOLD analysis project Ga0126342, IMG submission 92528) | Coral microbial communities from Lord Howe Island, Old Settlement Bay, Australia - Cyphastrea 1 metagenome | ecosystem: Host-associated > Invertebrates > Cnidaria > Coral ... | reverse complement strand
TGGAGGAAACCATGTTTTTTTCTTCGGGAAAATCTGGAGGAAACCATGTTTTTTTCTTCGGGAAAATCTGGAGGAAACCATGTTTTTCTCTTCGGGGAAATCTGGAGGAAACCATGTTTTTTTCTCCGGGAAAATGTATAGAGGAAAGCATGTTTTTTTCTTCGGGAAAATCTGGAGGAAACCATGCTTTCTCTTCGGGAAAACCTGGAGGAAACCATGTTTTTTTCTTCGGGAAAACCTGGAGGAAACCATGTTTTTTTCTTCGGGAAAATCTAGAGGAAACCGTGTTTTTTGCTTTGGGAAAATCTGGAGCAAACCATGTTTCTTCGGGAAAACCTAGAGGAAACCATGTTTTTTTCTCAGGGAAAATGTATAGAGGAAAGCATGTTTTTTTCTTCGGGAAAATCTGGAGGAAACCATGCTTTTTCTTCGGGAAAACCTGGAGGAAACCATGTTTTTTTTCTTCGGGAAAACCTGGAGGAAACCATGTTTTTTTCTTCGGGAAAATCTGGAGGAAATCAGTTTTTTTTCTCCGGGAAAATCTGGAGGAAACCATGTTTTTTCTTCGGGAAAATCTAGAGGAAACCGTGTTTTTTGCTTTGGGAAAATCTGGAGGAAACCATGTTTTTTTTGTTCGGGAAAATCTGGAGGAAACCTTGTTTTTTCCTTCGGGAAAATCTGGAGGAAACCATGTTTTTTTCTTCGGGGAAATCTAGAGGAAACCATGTTTTTTTTCGGGAAAATCTAAAGGAAACCATCAAATAGTAGTTTTCCTGTATGTTTTGTCCACTTTAACCAATCCAATAAGAAAATCACGACAGCTGAAGGGGAACTTCAGATTGTGTTCACTGGCATTGGTCACTTGGGTCGTGAACTGGAGAACTGGCATGGCCATTTAACGGGCAACAATTTCATGTATATATATATACACACGATATTATACAGCTAAACTATAAGAGTCTTGATTTTTCTGCGGGATATCTAAGGTCAGCGGTGTGTTGGAGTCTTAGTTGTTCTGGCTAGAGAAAATTTCTGCAAGATAAGGGAGTGTAAAATGCAGGAAAATGGATGATTTTGGTCAGTGCGGAAGGTAGTCTTTCTGAACATGTTTCTAAATGTTTTTTTTTACCTAGTTGACATTGAAAAATTGAAAACCAAACCTGTCATGTCAACGTCATAATGTTATTTTTCAAATCCCCATGTTTCCCAGGTAAAATCCTAAACTGGTGAACTCATTTCCAGGACAACTTCGTTGAAAGCTCTCATTCTTCTGATGTTCAGTTTCCAAGGGCATATTCCAACAAGCTAACCTTTCCGCTGCGCAATCGTCCGCCTGATTTAGGCTTGGGGATGGCCAGTCTAGAACATGCAGCCACTGGCAGTGTTTTCTTGCTTCCTAAAAACCATGATGTTCGCTTGGAAGTCGTTTTGCCAATTCCACAAGGAGCAAATGGGATGATTTTTTGGTTATGAGCCGGCCCCGGTGGCAAAAGGCCGAGGATTGTAGGCACTGAAGCCAAATGCTCCATGGTATGGTATATGTTCCTGTACTGTATACACTTGGGGCATTTTGTTGTGTAGATTTTACTTAGTAAATATACGATACACGCCCAACAGGGTGGGTTATTCAACGCCCCGGGGACAGATTTAGTTCTTATACCCCATTGACAAACTCCCCTTTTCTAATGGAATCATGATGGATCATGTGGGCAAAGAAGGTGGGCATGATTTGCTCCCACAGGGAATCTTGTTTTTTTAGATTCCAATTAATCAATAGCAGGGAAGAAGAGTAACTAGCTTAAGTGCATCCATCAATACATCTCCCTACACCTCCTCAGTCAATGCATTCCCCCTCATCGATATGTCCCCCATTTGATTACATTTGTTCTGCTCAGCATGCTCCAAAACATACTGTAACCCAAGAAGGCACAGCAAGATCCATAGGGCATACTCAGCCCCTCTGTGGCAACCCGTAGAAAAGGTGTACAAGGAAAACCCAATCGTAGACTATCCTAACATTGTGGACTTGTTTTTTCGGGGATTAACATTCCAAGAGCTCAGGCTGATTTCGTTCGGATTTGTTGCAAGACCAAGAATTGTTTACATCATAATCAATTATATATATACATTTATCTAAGGACAGACAAAGATATAGATCTATCATAAAAGCTCTTCTTCATTGTCCTTTCCCCTCTTTGTTCCCTTGAAAAACGCTAGGATCATTCGCATGGAGTCGGAGAAGCGTCTCCTGAAACTGCGTCAGATGTCCTTCGCCTCGCGCGACGGCTCCGAGCCGAACTCACGGCTTTCGAGGAAGAGCCGACCGATGAATCGCCGCACGGCGGCACCGGACAACGGCTGTTGGGGTCAGCGTTGAAGTCCTGGTGACGGCCATGATTTGTTTAAGGAATCTCGTAAGTATATTGAAGTATTTATATATATACATAAATATATATATATATATATACATATTCAGAATAATATGTGTTTCTGTTTATGTTCATATATGTGGTAAACCAAGGACAAACTATAACTGTATATATCTGGTTGGTGGTTTCAAACATGTTTTATTTTCCATTTCATATATGGGATGTCATCCTTCCCATTGACTAACATTTTTCAGAGGGGTTCAAACCACCAAGCAGATATATCTACATCATCAAGACCTGAAGCATTTTATGCGAAACCCATGTTGCGAGATCCGTTGGGAACTTGGGAACAGTGATCAGGATGGAATCCTTTGAAAAACCCGGGGCCGGGGGGCAACAAAAAATGAATTGGTAATATGCTTGCATATATGGAGATAGTAATATGGGATATTATGGGATGATATATTTGGAAAAATATTTGGAAAAAAGTTGTATATAATGGGGTTATAATGAGCAATATGGGGAATACGGGTTTGTCGACCCTATCAATTGGGATGTTGACAATCACATTTTCAAACTTGAACTCAATAATTCAGAATGGGGATGTTAACAAAAATTAAGCATGGATGGGTATACAATATACATTTTAATGGATAAATATTGGCTAAGAAAATTGCAATGAATGGTGATAGGCAGTATCTAAGAGTCATGAATGGTGATATGGGATTAGCCATGAGATATGACAATCTGGGCTCTTTGGGTTTGGTAAACTAACAATTTGCTATGGAACATGACCATGTATTCTTGGTAAATCAACTATAACTGCTGGATTGTCAATAATTAACCATGTTAAACTACCAGAGGGTATATGGGTTTGTCAAATCCAAAACAGCATGAACTGTGATTCTTTGTCGTTTGTTTTTTCCCAGTAAGACGTTCACCATTTGGGGTATATAAGGATTTGTTTGTTGTTTGTTCCGTTTTTAGGGGGTGGCTCTTAAACAAATCATGGTTTTGGTGCGCTCAATTGTGGGCCCGGCAGGAGTTGCGGCAGTGACATCTTGGATGTGAATAGGATAGATCTTGCACTCTGTCTTCCACTTATTATACTATGGGGATGTGCCTGTACCTGGGCCCTCAAAATCAAATTTGTTGTGTGCTCCAACAGTTGGTACCTTGACTCATATTCCTGAAGAGGCATCTTCAAGTTCAAGGTATATTGCATATACATATTCTATCATGTTCTCTTAGCCACTGATCCTTTTAAACTTAAATGCATGGAAAATCCAAGACTTCGTCACTATATATTGAAAATTGATCAAAATCTTCATATCTTCCAATACATGAGCTGACCAGGCTGATCCATTCTTTTTGTTTGTAGAGCTGCGGCCTCCAAGAAAGACCATCCTAGCCAAGCAGGTCACTTATAACGACCCAAGCTACGACCTCAACATAGATGGGGATGGGTCAAGACCTATACCCAGCTATTTTGGGGTACCTAGGCACCAGGGTCTTGACCCACAACCAGATGGTGAGTTTGGGGACAATCATCCCCAATTGGCCGAACCAATTGGACAAGGTAAAACACGTCCCTCGTGGTGCCCAGGTTCCACCAGCAATTGCTTCACCGACCCCAACGCTTCGTACGCCGTGGAGTCCATGCGCAGCAGTGCCATGTTGCCGCCGCCGCGGCGGATTCCAAGTGACGGAAGCGCCGCAGAGCGTGCGGCCCGTGCCACCATCCAGTTTCGGATCGACGCGCCGGAGCACAGTAGAGGTGAGACCTTGGGATGACTTTTTTGGGTGAGGATCTTGGAGGTTTGGGGTTTTACCGTTTTTTGCATTTTTGAGACTTGGGTTTTGGATGGCACTTATTTTGGATGGTGGTATTTAGGTGATTATATGTTAGCAAAGATGATTTTGGATGTTTTGCAGATGGTTTGTACAAAGTGGTGAACTACCGCTGGTGGTTGATATATCATGATATATCGAAGTGGTTGATGGCGTGAAACTAAACCAACAAAAATAAGGCTTGAGGCACTGCATTGTGTTTGTTAAGGGGAAAAGTGTTGTGGCAAATGATATGTATGGTGGAAGTTAATAAGTTTGGAGAAAAATAAAGCATATCCAGGTTGCACGTGGATAATAAGTCTGCATACCTGAAGTTCGGAGATGAAATTTATGTGGCATTTTCATGCATGTTCCATGTCTTCAAATGTCATGACGATCCAGATCGATTGTTCTCTTTGAAAATGTTGACGCCTTTAACCATGATGCTGAAAGGATTTATAGCGGCCCACACCCAGCCACAGCCCAGTTGTGGATCAATAGTTGGAAGTAGTATTTGTTTAAATTAGAAGGGGATTTGGGATGATCCTTTGAAAGGAGGGATATCGCACAGTGACTAGAGACCGAACTCTGGCCGACCAAGCCCCGTAAATGAAGAGGGGATTACCCAAACAAGCATCTTTATTGCCAAGAACGCTGATGGTTGACCAGGAAATGACTTTCTTCGAGTGATCCCCACCCTGAGACAGCCTGAAACACTATTCTGACAGTTTCTGACATAGCATCTCGAAGATTCTAGAAGTATATATATATATACCTAGATCTTCCTGGATACCTTTTTTTCAGCCCGAGGCTGAAAAGGCTGAAATTTCTGCCCGAGCCGGATTTCTCGCCCGAGGCTGTTTTTTCAGCCCGAGACCATATATAGCAGATTATAAGAATATTGGTTATAAATGGTTATAAATAGTATAACACATGCATGAAGATAGGCTATGTAAAAGCATCCTGTAAGAACAATTCTTTGCAGAATCAGTGCCAACTTAGGTGAACAATATTGGTTTCAAACAAGAAGTAAAATGAAGTAAACGTATGATCACTACACCAACACATGTTACAAATCAACACCATACCTTCCACTATCACCATGCCCAAGTTCCTTTTGCGCCTTTGGCAAGCTGCGGAGAGCAAATCCCAGCCGAGACAAGGCCGGCCCAGAGCTGGACAAGGGGATTGGTACAAAAAAATGTTTCTTTTTGACTTTTGGGATGTTGACAGCTTCAGTAGAAGGTGCTTATGTATTGTTTCATATTAATATTATATCATATTGTTTAAGATCTCCCCTATTATGTTCTCTTAGGCTTCGGCCTGTTGAACTTAGACCAAACATGACAACCATTCTGGGCTTTCCTAGCCATCCGTCTCCGAAGTAAAACTTTGACCTTGATGAAGTAACGGTGGATTACCCTGAGGTCACAAAGGCGAAATCCAACCCGCCGGCTCAGACGGGATATCCTCCCAAGGAAATCTTCGTTCATATCGCATGCGAAACATTGTGGGCTCAAAATCAATGAGCAGCCTTTCTCCAACTCTTTTTTAATAAAAACAGCAATGTGATGAAGAGCATGGTGCTTCGGTTTTTGGATAAATGCTCGAATGTGAATCTTCAGCGACTCATTCCCAAGAAAAGCGTATCCACGAAGGAGAGTCATTGTATGCACATAAAACATTTTTGCACAGTTTCGTGAAAGCCAGAGCTTGTGGTGATGTAGCATCCCCAATTTTAAAGCCGCCTCAGTCACTTGCAACATGCGTTTCAATAAGTTGTCATGTCCAGGCACAATGGGATTTTCCAAGTTGAGTTTCAAAGTGTGAGATAGCCACCGTAGAAGCAACACACTGTCCGAAGCCTTGCACGAGGCCCATGGTGCTGAGATCAACGTTTTCATGTTGAAGAACTGCTTGGTGAATGACCGCAATCCAGGCGACTTGCCCTTGCTGGCACACCACAGGGCGAAGTAAGAAAAGGCTCTTTTAAATCTGTCATCGATGTTAATGGAGCTTCCTGGATAGTCAAAGAACTTCAGCCTCATCAAAAAGATCAATATTCCGCCTATCAAATCCCTTGCAGCACCCAATCTGTGTATGTGGAACAGGTCAGGCTGCAGCATTTGCTCACTGCAAGTGTCATCGTACGGAACCCCAGAAAGCGCTGGTGGGTTGTCAGTCGACCATGGCCTTTGTAAATTCAACGTTTGTAGCCAACCCGGAGACTCAGCATAGTCTTCAAAATCAACATTTGGACCACCAGCAAGGCACAAGTGGCAACATTCTAAAGCAGACTTGGTCCCCACGTTTGAGTAGCTCCGCTCTAGTTCCATGATTTTCTTGTGAAAATCCATGTCTCCTTTGATGCCAACAATTGCAGCATAAATAGTCCCACACGAGGTATTCACCCCAGAATAGAACAGTTTCTCCAAGCTTTTGACTGTTTCAGCCACCAACTCATCCACAACGTGAGGGTGTTTTTTGTACACCCAACCACCCAAGCCAAAAAGAAGAAAATGAGATAAATACGAATGGCCTTTGAAATTGGTCACTTGGTTCCGGCAAATCCCAATGGTTTCTGCATCCAGCGTTCCCAAATCTTGCCCATAAGATGGTATACCAACACGTTTTCCCATCTCTTCACGACAGTTGCATGTCCTTGTAGTGGGGTCATCCAAAGAACCAAGGGGCGACTCCATGGAAAGGACCAAATAGTTTGTCCTTTTCACAGCTCTGCCTTCATCACCATGAAGTATTATCGGAACAACGTCCCTCAACCTGCCCTCATGTTCAGTGAACACCTTGTGGGACGGATGGTGCACCTGATAGGCATGCCAGAAGGCAGAGAAATTTTCACGTCGATTACCATTCCAACCAGCTAGAAGTTCCGGGCAATCATTCGCCCAGTGTTGTATCCAGCTTTCCGGTTTTATATGGTAACTCGTGATTGGTTTGGGCAAATCACTGTGATGATTCATGGTATGAACTTCTACTGGGATCGTATACCCCATTTTTTCCATGCACGCATGCATGTCCCTTGAAGCATTGGTTTCAACTGGCTCCCTGTCTCGCAAGGCATTCCACGTCTTGGAAACGCTCACTGCAGTTGCCTCAAGCAGGCAGGCGAATGAGGGCAGAGCATGAAGGGGCAGGGAAAGTTGAGACCCGGACGCCATCACCCATTAGATCTGCAATGGATTCCGTAAAGCGGTCAGGAGGTGCTTCTGGTCCAGGGTCATTTTTGCCTGGCATGAATACCCAAAGCGAACGGTAGAATGATGTATAATAGTTTACTTACATACAGTCATTCAACATCTTTTCTACTGGACACTTTGAGAAGAATGCAGATTCTTTTTCATCTCCAACTGGCTGCAAAAGCAGCTTCGTTGCACTCAGCCTCCATCCTGCTCTATGCAGGGCACCGGGAAACTCTAAGTTTTTATTGAGTTGGGAAAGCCAACTGACAGCTACTGTAAGACTGCCAAGGCCAGTCATGTGTGAGGATACCCCACCCCACAGTTTCAACTGTGCCTGTCAGGCAGCTAAGGAATGTCAGCGAGGGGCGTTCAATGTCAACATGACATGAAACATTAAATTTGTTGACATCAAGTATTTATCATCCATATCAACGAGAGCCGAAACAATAACAAAAACAATATATAAGGTCATGATCCAACAGTATTTGTGGGTTTCTTTTTGGGACCGCTCCCAGCCAATCTAAATTTGTCACCATTTTGTTATCTAGTTATCTGAGCAGGCAGTGGCTTTTGCCTTTGCCTTCACCTTTGCCTTTGCCTTACTGGCAGCCTTTTTGGCCACTGCTTGGCCAGGTGCTTTGCGCGTGGGCTTTTTCTCCTTCTGCTCAACAGCGGGGAGCCTTGACCTGGGGCAAGGCAAACATGGTTTCACATGACCCCAGACTCTGGGACACACCAGGTGTTGGATACAAGATGGTTCAAGTGATTGAAGCAAGACTTGGTTTCGAACTTGGCAAAGTGAACCAGGGCCATCGACTCTGACAACCTCAAATAACGGATTTGTCAAGTAGGAATTTCCAGTTCCCTGTCCTGATAAGTAGAAGGTCAACCAAAATATTTGAAAGGCCCAGGCTTCTTTCTGGCAGCATCCAACTCGTTGGAAATCTTTTTCTGCAGCCTGTAGTGGCCAATTTTGGCAAGGCATAAGCACATCTAAGCAGATTCATTAGGATGGAGCCAAGGTAAACATCACATGTGCCACATATTGGAAGGGCTAAATCCCAGCAGTATTTGGATACGGTTGGTAATCTTAATACCTTCCAGTCCTGGACAGCACTAGGACATGTCAATCTTAACCGGTGGTACCATGTAAGGCACATGGCTGTCAGGTTCAAAATACGGTTGCTAAGCCACCAGCTGCATTTGCTTTTTTTTTTTGCAAAATTATGGTTTGGTACTTCTAAAAGTATTAAGTAGGACCCAGCTAGATACCATAGCATTATCGCCCTTTTAGCCAATTTCTTCAGAAGGGTTCCCACTTTCCCCGGTGTCTATTCCAAAAAAGATTAGGGGCATGGCCATTCCACCCAAGTAAGCAAGTTGGGAACCTAAAGGCATATGTGTCAAGGGGCTCGCGGGTGTAGCCACCTTCAAGAATTCCTTCCCCGTGCTGGTCCATCAACTGCTCATCGTGACTAACCAGTGCCTGAATGGAAGTGTCCAGCTTGTCCTTCATCCTGGGATCAGAGCCAGTAGAAAATAGTAGGAAGCACTATTGTTGCTTGTTCCAAAGACAATGAAGGGATAAATACATTGTACTCCAATTGTGATTTCAAGTGAGTTCCCAAGTTCTGTTGCTAAACAAGGTGATCACATCAAATCTTCCATAGGGCTTACGGATGAAACCATAAACTGGTTTTACCATATTTACCATGTTTTACCCTGTAACTATATAATTCACATCATTCCTAGAAGCCATTGAGCCCTTCAATGTTGTTCAGTCTGACTTGATTTTTTGGGTTCAGCAAATTTCGATCTATTTGATGACAGGTTTCCGTTGTTGTAAAGGAGAAAGGCGATCTGCCGACTTGCATGCATTCACCATGGCTTCCAGTTTGGCAACCTGCTTTTGCAAACTCTGACATGCCTTAGGGACTAATGCCGAAGGGGCCGTGTCACCCTCCAATTCGGGCCACTGCAGCCTCTCCATCTCCTTCTTGATGTCCGCCGACTCAACCGGCACAGGTGCAGTGTCCTCATCTTGCATGTGCTGATCCATCACCAGACCTGCCGAAGGAGACCACTGGGATGGGAGGGTTTCAGAATTGGTGGAAGCCACTTGATTTTTACACAGCTACGCAAGTTTACAGGAGCAACAACAATAATAGCCTGGTGTTTGATCCTTCTGGACATCCATGAACCCCCAATCCAAGTCAGGTGCATCGATTTCAGCATCACTGGCATCCTCCTCCCACTCCAGACATTCCCGCTGGATGTGGCGCTTGGTTTTCCTTAGTATACAGAAGTTTCTCAGTATAAACCCAGCAAACCGAATTGTATCCTTGTTTGTTGCCTACCAGCTAAAAGAAAATAAAATAGTCACACTGACATGACGACATGTGACTCATGTTGAATCCAAAGCACCTTAGGAATCCTTTGGATCGAACTTCCGTCCAATACATCATCCCTTCACCATACTTGCTAAGCCTTCAGGGACAGAGTGAGTCCAATTTATAGTGAAGGAGTGTTAAAGATAAGTTTGTCCTATTGACCCCCAAAACATGTCTCTTGTTGTAATGGTGCAATAATCCTTGCCTTTGAAGATGGGATCGGCTTTCCGTGTAGCGAATCACTCCCTTGATCTTGGTCCTGAGCATTTGGCATTCTGAAAAGTTTGCATTTCCTAGTCCATGGAAACTGTAGCATAAATGAAGCAAACATCTCATGATACTTTAATGAACCTTTCAAAGCTGTTTAGATACTGTCAATCTACTACCCCATTTTCCACTGAGTAACTCAGAGAATCCCAACTTTTCCATGTCAGCCACGGTGAGCCACTCACCTTCAACCTCGCTGACTTCTTCAGAATTTTTTTCGGTAATGGCTTGGCACCGTTTGACCAGCCTCTCCTGCAGGGCAGAGCAAGAGAAGGGGGGAAGTCTAGTTCGGAACACTAAACTTAAAGATCAAAATTGGACCACCATGTCAGTGCCCAAAAGTGACATACAGTAGGTGAACATAACTTAATAGAACAGTACCGGCAGCCTTGGGTTCTGAAGTTCTTTGTGATATAATATGTACACTACTATCAGGGTAAAATATTCTATTGTTGTTTTGTTTTGCGGAAACACCAGTAGATAGAACATACACTGTGATTTTCAAGAAACCTGTCCCGATCATAGCCGACTTTCTCAAAGATTGCATACAGGGATTCACGGCCCCCACCATCAACATCGAGCCATGCTTTGTTCCATTCATCATCAAGAATGAAAGTTCCGTCTTTTCGTTTCTTGAAAACACGATGAAGTCGCATGTAGATGGCCCTTTCAGTCAACTCTTGTTGCGGGATTGATGCAGAAGCATACACCGAATCATCACCAGTGGCATCAGTAGTGTTCCAGTCTGGGTTAGGCTTCCTTTTGGAAGGTTTCGGTTCATGTTCAGGGCCAGCTGTGACCCCCAAAGCCTTGCTCGCATCCACTTTGTCACATTCTAACTGGGTGCTGTTCGTGTCTGGTTCTGGTACTGGCTCAGGTGCTTTCAGTTCTTGGGTGGGTGCAACATCAGAATCCTGATCAACTTGTCTTTCCATATCTGGTTGTGGGGTACCTGGCTGAGTCTCTGCCAAAGCCTCTGCACCTCCTCCACCCACTGGCTCCACTGCTGCAGGAGGAAGAGGCTTTGCCGGCGATCCTGCGCAAAGGACTGTGGCAACAAGGTGGTGTCCTTCAAAAAAAAAATGGGTATCATTTGTATACATCCATTTTGGTAAATCAAAAATACATCCAATTTTATTTTGAATAAGTAGATTCTCTTGGCAGGCTGTAGTCGGCAAAAGAATTTAGACAAGCCTGAACCACCCCCCTTTTACGACTCTGTCCTGGCTCGGCCTTTTGTTGTTGCAAAATCTTCTGTTCGAGTGCCTTGCCGTGGCCATAGATGCGGCAAGGTGTATAAGATAAAGGGATGTCAGGGTGTAAGATTGTTCATCGGTTTGTATATCACATCTTTTGCAAGGAACATCCATGGTAGCACAAGGAACGTTTGGAAAGCTTACTTGAAGGTGTGGTTTCTCAAAGACCCAACATAGTAATTAAGTTTAGTACCTGAGCTCACTTCCCCAAAGTTTTATTTAGCACCATCCACAAACAATTGGCTGGTTGGGCCGGGGTGCTTCCAACCGAGCGAGTTCTTCAAGCATGGCCGCTGGGTCAGGGTCTGTCATATCTGTCAATGCTTTGGAGGAACCTTCCTGGAGAAGGTCAAGCCCTCTCACCAGCGTCTCGCTTGAAAACGCTTGACTGGCGAAGGACATGAGGAGTTGTTTCGTGGGGAACTTCAGCCAAGATCTTGCGAGTTAGAGTTGAGTGACATCTTTTGGGAGATGACACCAATCTGCCAGCCCCAACTTCAAGGTTATCCCAAATTGCCTTTAGGGAGATCCCAAACTTGTACGCAGGGTCATATATTAGAAGACATTTGTGGTTTACAGTGGCGCCCAGGAATCATTTGTGGAGGTACCCAGAAAACATTATAGGAGCGTTTGAGGGTTTTTCAGAATCTCCAAAAATCCAAAACAACATTTTCCAAAATTCCTATCACGGGTATTCTCGCCCGAATCACGCCTATTCTCGCCCGAATCACGCCTATTCTCGCCCGAGTTGAAACCAGCAAAATCAGCTAAAAATGGTTTAGGTGCTTTTTTTGACGGTTATGAAATTTCATTTTGAGGGGTTCTACCCACTGACAATGAACTCTTTTTTTTGGACCCCAAGCGATGGAACTTGATCGCATTTCAAGACAATTAATTTCGAATTTCATGTCACACCAGCTGGCTTCTGGTTGCTCAACTGGAAGTTTGGAAAAGGACAGCCCTATAGGCTTCTGGCAGCTTTAGCCGTTTGGATCCCCTAACATATTCGTAGATGCTCCATAGTTCCGCATCATCCCATGGGTCACCGGTTGGCATCTCAACCAGTAACTCGATGACACTTGGGCCGTCCGTAGTCACCTGAACGGGCTACAACCACTACAAAAAAAAAATGATTATAATAGATTTATGGTCGCTATTTGGGACATTGTTTGACATGGTACATGGCAAATACATATCAAGTACAGTAGAGGATTGGAAGAAGCACCTCCGGGAGCTCTGGCATGGCCTTGATAAACTCATCTTTCATCTCCAGGATCTTGCCGACAAATTTCGGAGGATATACCCTTAGATGACTCGATGTATCAAGAGTACCGAAATGTAATGTGTAAGCTCTGTACTGAATAAACCAGAGATGAAGAAACATGACACCATCAATTGCAAACTAGAAACTGGGTGTTTTTCAGCGTAGCACCAGCTCCCTTAGATCGTGTTTTCCCTGAACGATCTTTATACTTGATGGCCGTTTGCACCATAGATCTGTGTTGGCCTTTTCGAATGGGGCCCAAGTTCAAGTACCTAATGACTGGGGACGTGGACCATAGTAAAGTCCTCTTCAGGCAAAGGTGGCCGAAATGTTTCATCCACAGAGCCTGCCGGTACATACCTGAGGTTGCAATCAGAGCAAAGTGACCGCAGGAGGAAAGGATGGTGGGCTTGTGGGGACAGGATGGAATATACATAGAATGTAATATATAATATATTATATATAATAGTAATATATAATATATTATATATAATATTATTAGTTACAAGATTTATATATAATATTTTAAGTTCTTTGATGCGTGGGTAAAGCATACCTAAATCCTCCTACATGCCATGAGATTGAAGGGGGGAAAATGAAGGAAAATCCCCCCATGAAACATCATGGTTTCTAAGATAATCATTTGTGGGCCCAGATACAACAACATGTGCGAATTCAACCAAAATACAGATCCCTCGTGCCCGGAGCATCTCAACCAATTGTTGAAATCTTCGTTGGGCATTCAGCAGCGTGGAATGGGGATTTTCCACTATGAAAACACCATCAGCTGCCACTATGAGCAGCAATAGCAGCACAGTCCTTCAGGGTTTTGGACAAACCTTTTTACCTAGCAAATAGGCTCTAGACTCTAAACAAATTCATGTAGTTATGAATGCCGAACCGATCACAAAAGTATTTCAGAAGCTTTGCCTGCATAGAGCCTTGTTGGCTTTGTAAACCGCAATGGAAATGGGACATCCTTGAGGAAATGAAGAACGGAATGTGGAACCCCGTGAAATCGAAACAAATGTTGAACAGCACACACCCAGGAGAACCACGAAGTGCTCCCACTTGGAGCCCAGAACCATAGCGCAGGCCAACCTGGGTCGGGCGAGAAGTATGAGGGAGGTAGAACTGATTTCCAACCCCATAATTTCACAACTTAGATCAATGGTATGGTCACCAAATTAATTAGCATTCAAAGAATAAACATAAGGAGAGAAACAAGAATCCCGCTGAAGTATTCAAATCCATAGAGTTGTTCTTGCTTCTGTTGTCACCGATGGGATCAAAGTCTCTGTCCATGGAAGCTGTGGGGATACCAAGTCCCTTGGAAAGCTTTACAAGGCGCTGCTCACCAGCATAGATCTCTAAGATCTCAAAGGAGTTCTTGCCAGGGTCAATCACATCCATGAAGCCCAAAAGCAAGATGGTGACCACAAATACCTGAGGCCCAAATTTCTTTGGTTCTATCTTGATCTAGTATTATTCTTATTTCATTGAATTGTTTCCAGATCTTTTGAATGAAAGCCCAGGTGCTTTCGGGGCCTGAAACCAAATCAATCGACGGATGATGTATTCCAGTTTCGGTGGCAGGGTCGGGTCCGGGACATCACCTTCAAGTTTCACCCTTTTTGGACCCTTAGTCTTCATTGCAGATCACTTAGATCTATCCAACAACCCTCCTGGAAGCCCAAACTTTGCAGTTGGTTGGATAATGTTGCAAAGAAATCGCCCATGTTCATGATGTACATGGGCTGCATGAGCATGTCCTACAGCCCAAGCCCCAAACCAGCCAAGTTTACTGCGTGCACAGTGATCATCCTCCTCAATGATCCCGTGCCTGATGTAGGGGCCCAAGCATCGAAGCTTGGAGCTCCGGACCATGGTACCTGGAGCAAAGAGATTGGGCCCAACAGATAGTCCAACAAATAATAAAAACTGGTGGTTCAGCGTTTTGTTGGGAAATGTTGGGAATCTGGTGAAGTCACAATTTTTCTCGCTTCACATCTCCCAGCAGGTTTGTGTCTAGCTGCTAGGTTCTTGTGACCACACTTCAGATAAAGACAAAGATTAGCGCTTGCTAACACGATGATGTGCCCCAGCAGTGGTGAAGTGACAGGTCTTCTCTTTATGAAAAAAATAATCCCTTGAAACAATGAAATTTGTTTTGCTATGTTAATCAGCTCAAGGTTTACACCATTTCTGACCTGCCCTATTCCAGAGAGCCAACGTGTTGACTAGGCAAGCCAACCCCGGAAATCTACGTCCATGTCATCATTGTGACGGTAGAGACTCATCTCATTTGGCCTTAGCTGACCAGTGCCCAACAAGTGAAATTCAACATACATTAAGGGAGGTTTGAATGATAAAAAACATCTATATCAACATCCAACGTGCCACCTACAAAACAAATCTCGTTTGTGACTAATGGTTGTGAAAGCACACTTAACACCAGGCTGATCCTCGAATGAGAGAACGCACGACTGAAAGAACTCGATGTAGTTGATCGTGTAAGCCTGTTTCGTCTCAATCTTCAGGGACTTCATGCAGTGATTCCACCATTCCACCTGCCAGAAGGCCAGAAGGATATATAATACTAGATATCAAAAAGACAGGGGACTACTGTTCTCTAAAGTCTTTCCATATCTACATGATACATGACATGTAATAATAAATGATTTGGAGTACATGAGGGCAAGGGAGAACCAAGAAACCAAACAAAAGTCAGGAATATCCCCAGGCCAGGCCTCCATCATGGAAGTAGACCAGAAGCGTCCAGTGAAATTGCTGTTGAAGGTCTCCTTGATGGAGTCAAAGCGAGCAACCGCATCTCCCCTGGTAGGTCGATACCGTCGGGCAAAGGTCTTCTTCCCCGCAGTATTTTCTCCATGGTCTGCTGCATCACTGCGAGCATCTGCATTCGCAGAAGCTGGCTCAGGAGGACCAGCCACCACAGGGGGAACAGGTTCAACTTCAGGCATGGCAACAGACTCTCCATTGTCTTCAGCATGGGGGATGTTTTCCTTCTCCACTTGATTCTCCACCTTCTTCTTCTTTGCTGCTTTTCCCCCTTCCGTCTTACCTTTGGGTTCTGCTTTGCTCTTGCTGTTCTTGGCCTTGGCGGCTTTCTCAGCTTTCTCAGCCTTCAATTTTTCGTCTTTCTCCTTCTTCTTGGCCATAGCTTTCGCTTTGGCATCTGCCTTCTTCTTCTGGGCCAGTTCTTTCTTTGCCTTAGCAGTCGCTTTCTTTGCAGCTGCCTTTGCAAGCTTCTGTTGCTTCTTCAATTCCTTGGCTGCAGCGAGCTTCTCCATCTTCGTCTCAGGCCTTCCTTCTTCTGGGTCATTAGCCTCTGAGGTTCCGATCTTTCTTTTCTTCTCGTTCTCCAAGTCATCCCGCTCCTGGTATTGGGATTTCCTTGTCACAACGGCCGTAGAATGAAAAAGATCATCAGGCACAGGTGACTTGTCTCCAGGGCCATCACCACAAACCAAAGGTTCATCACCTTCAGGGCACACATCAGCTCCTTGATCTTCTCCCACGGTAGCAGTGTCATCAACCACAGCAGCTTTGCTGCCAGAAGGCTGTGAGGGTCCAGGTTCAGAATCGGCATCACCCAAGACTCTTGTTGACGGAAGTCGCCCTGCAAACCTCTTAGGTGTAGACGAATCAATAGGGATCTCCAGTGGTGGGTTCTCCTTCCACTCCTTGGCAATGGGTGACATGTCAAGTTGGAGGGTTTCCTGCACATCGGTGACCACTTCTCGGGTCTGCATGGGACGGGCGACATTCTTGACGTTGTGGTGCTGCAGTCTTTGCCTGCAAGGCTCTTGGTTCGCGAGGCAACCCCCGATATTTTGGCTTTCAACATGTCGAGTACTTGTACGCTAAAACCACAGGTGCTAAACAAAAATGAAAACAATATGCAACAAAGTTCAGGTCAGTTACTTGATCATGTTGATCCTATCCCGCAAAACTGCCATGTCTTCTGGAGTATACGTCTTAGCAGAAGGCAGTGGGTCTTTCACTGTCGTGGTCACAGGAATTGCAGGTGGGACCTGGGGAGGTTCTGGCGTCATCTCAATCTCAGTCGGTGTGATGGAAGGGCTAGAAGGGACATCCACAGCTTCCTCCTGAACTTTCATGGGTGGATCCCTTTTGGGCAAGGCGACAAACTCAATGACGGGCTGACCCTGTGAGTCCTGAAGCTCCTCCACGAAAGAGCCTGGCAAAATCTGTGAGTCCGGAACAGCTTCAACCACAGGGGCAAGCGGTGGGACACCCAAACTCTCTGCCAAACAACTCTCCACGTAGTCATCGTTCAGGCATGGAGGTTCACCTTGATCACTCGCCGCCTCCAACTCTTCCATCTCTCCATCTTCTTCTTGGCCCCCTTTGCTCTTGACGTTGGCAGGTGCAGGTTCTTCTCCTTCAAGTGATTCCTCGCTCTTGCCCTTCTTCTTGGTAGGGACCCAGTACTTCCAAATGATGTCGTAGAGGCTCTTGATCATTGGATCCTCAAACCGTTTAAGAGGCTGAGGCACCGATAAATCCCCGTATGCAGCTTCGTATTGGGTCATTTCCCAATTCAAAAAATCAAGTGGTGGGCTGACTAGACAATTTCAGAGACCCCCTTTCCCCAACACTATGTAGAACAGCACCAATGCCATCAAAAGTCCCGGCGGGCAGCCCCATTGTGACGTCGTCCCAGGTAGGTCACAAATCCCCGGATAGAGATCGCATCACAGTTCACCGCAACATCATCATCCACCCAACCAAGCTTAGACCGGAATGTCCTCACCTGAGGGACTGAATGTAAGAGGAAACTGGTGAGGTATGGAAAGGTTTTAATACCATAATCGCGACATGTATATATAATATTTTTTTTACTTGAACATGCAATAGATTATATTGGTGTTTTTCTAACTAAAAACATTTCAAGTTCAGTATCTTGTTTTTCCATCCCACCTCAGCACGGACATCTTCGATGTTGACCGTTTTGGCACAAGGTACTTGGGGGCACCAAAGTTCCAAAAGATGGGACAAAACCAGCACGTTCTGTTTCGCAGTGGTAAAGTTGATGACTCCAACATGTTTCGGGCTGGGCCATGCCAACAGGTTCTTTGAGATGACAGCTCTAGCCCTGATGGTATCATCCTTCTCCCACGTAACCCCGAGCCCTTCTAAGGTCACTCCTGGGATATCATTGTCGCCAAGCTCAGGCTCTTCAACGTCAGGGAGCCCGGGAACTGCTGCCATACCCAATGGGTTTGACTCTACCCTCTCAGACTGCTGATCAAGCCTAAATGGACTGATTGGACACATGTAGACAAGTTCAAGGAAACAGTTCTTAGTCATTCAGTTTTCTTCTTGATGATTGTGGCTGAAACAAAACGGATAAGAAGGGAATGAACTAGTTTGATCAGTTGGACAGTGGGGCACCGGTTCATCACCGCCACCATGTAGCCAAAAGGTCAGTGCCTGCGTGGGTGCCAGGGAATGATGGCACCAATGGACCATTTAAAAAAAAAGTGTGCAAATTATACCAACATCCCAGACTCAAGGCCCAGTTTTTTTCGCTCACCCCAAAGAGCTGCAAACTATTTCAGATTCACCCGCGCCCTAAGGCTCATCCATGAGAGTCCAGAACTCACTTGCCTGAACCGGAGGGGCACAAGACATGGGCACTAGGATGCTAAACAATGTTCTCAAAAATAGCATCTTAGTGTTGCAACATTTTTTTCACCAAAAAAACATTTTTGGATCAAGGTGCCAGGCTGAACTGCGTATTTTTTCACAACATTGGCAAGGTAAAAGGAAATACCAGCCATACGGTAGTTCTCAAGGATCACATTGGCCCGGTGGTCAGTCAAAATGACCTTAGTTTCCAAAACCATTTTGAAGGATAAATTGGGGAAGCAAATGAGAATCACGTGTGATGTGGAAAGTTTCACCTGGCGAGGATCCTCAGGGCTGGCGGCGAAAATGATCTTCTGCGTTGATGTCCACCAACGTTTGGGGAGGTCAAATAAGCCTCCCAAGAAGTACAAATGAAATCGGGTTGAAAATGTTGAAATGGAGGGGGCATCCACATGGTAAACTAAAGGAAACATCATAATAAACCGGCCTTCTGCCTTCAGCGCATCCCGGGTCTTCTGGGATACGAGGCTGAAATGCTTGTCCATGGTTCGGAAGAGATGGGAATGAAGATCAACTAACTAAAATTGCTACACCACCTGTGATCCAAAACACTTCTCTTGACATGTTGGGAACTCCAAAGCAGACATAAACTGGCTGCATCCCTTCAAACCAACAGATTGTGCAGGGCAAGGCAAAGGGGGAGCGGCACCTTGTTGAAGAGCCGCAGCAATGGATTAAAAGTGCCTATACCCTACACCTGGAACTGAGCCCAAAATCAATAGAATTTGAGAATTCAGCCCGCAGGCAGATTTTCTGCCCGAATCCCTTTCAGGCTGAAAATCCCATACAGGCTGAAAATATAGCCCGAGCGAAGGTGCAGGTATATATATGGCAATTTTATTCGGACATTCTATTTGATGGCATTCACTTTGACATTCTATCTGACATTCTATCTGATATCTATTCAGGCATACTTTCTGGCATATATTCAGGCATACTTTCTGGCATATATTTATATAGACATTCTTTCTGACATTCTGGCATTCATCCTGATATTCTTTCTGCATATATTCTGGCAGTCTGGCATTCTCTCTGACATTCTTTCTGGCATTCTACCTGGCAGCTGTTCTGGCAGTCTTGCTGGCATTCTAATTGGTATTATAAATTATCTCTGGCGTCTGGCTGAGTTCCGCAAATGCCCAAGAGATCTGGAGCTTGCGGTTGAGGTCGGTCCGCCAGTGCCCACTGAGATTCGGAGCGCGCGGTTGAGGTCCGGCAGTGCCCAATGAGATCTGGAAGGAGGAAGGAAGGAGGAATGACAAAATCCAGAGTCTCACCAAATCTAGAGTCTCACCTGGCAGGCAGGGAAAAAAACACAAAATGAAATGCGCTCCAGATTTTCTCTACTGGAGCAGTGCCCAGTTGACCCCTTGAGGTCGATGCTTATTTGTAAACAAACCGGTGAAATACCATGGATGGAAGAAATCCTGCACCAGTTGGCAGGTGGCTTATCCCATTATCGAAGGAAGTTTAGAAGTCAAACTTCCGACAATATGGACAGATGAAAAGCAGAGCAGGGCAGAGGCAGAGAGAAGAGAAGATTAGAAGAGAGAAGATCAGAGAAGAGAAAGAGTCAGAAGAAAGAAGATGCAGATGCGCGAAAAGGTAGGAAAGTCGCGAAACACTGTGTTTTTCCAATGATTTGTGGCTCCGAAGGGTCGAAAAGTAGGCTCGCTAAAGCGG
>Ga0126342_10007085_pt1 | contig 19959 bp, 12 predicted proteins | sample Cyp1metagenome_FD_92528 | JGI IMG/M metagenome (GOLD analysis project Ga0126342, IMG submission 92528) | Coral microbial communities from Lord Howe Island, Old Settlement Bay, Australia - Cyphastrea 1 metagenome | ecosystem: Host-associated > Invertebrates > Cnidaria > Coral ... | reverse complement strand
CAAACTCACCCACCATCACCGCTCCATCACTCTTATACTTCCTCTTCCCTTCTTGCTCTTCTATGGTCAGTCTAAGTCTAAAGAAGTTGGTAACATGTGGGGTTATCCGGTCCTTTAATTGTTATTATGTTTTACAGGGAACACGGGCCATGTTTTTCATTGCCATGTTTGATTTGCCACAGGCCGCAAGGTACCAAGGAGGATCCCACAATCCCATGACGTACCCGGCCTGGTAATGACTGGCAAACTGTTTGCTATTGAAGCCATGACCATACCCATAGGATCCATGTATGGAATATTTACCTACATTTGGCCATTTATGGGGCAAATGATGGTAAATATTCCATACATGGAGCATATGGGATAGAAATAGTTGATTTACCCAGCTAGAACATGTTGATCTTCCATTGTTTTCTGTAAACGTTTACCAGAGGGAGTCTAACCATGCCTTTCAAAATCTTAACATATCCTAACTCAACTGGTTGGTGGTTTGGACCCCTCTGAAAAATATGAGTTCGTGAATGGGAAGGATGACATCCCATATATGACATGGAAAAAAAACATGTTTGAAACCACCAACCAGAATTATTTAACACTAAGATTACCATAGATGTTAATTTGGGTTAACTAATGTTAATATAACCTATTAATTGGTTAATACTAATGGAGTCGACTTGGGTTAAGAACCAATGATTTAACACTAAGATAGTTTAATATAACACGTCATGGTCCATGACGTCTAACTCCGATGTCCTTGGCTTGTTTCAATGCCAGGCTGGACCTGAGGCATGCCGTCCATCTGACGGTGAGGTGTTTACCCACCATCCCCCAGGAAAATCACCATTTTTACAGGAGGTATGTGTTTACCATTCCCATTTTTGGGGTGGTAAAAATGACATGATTTACCCACTATAAATTATATGGTTGAATCATATTGGTTAGCCCTCATCAAAGAAAAACAACGGAAAATCTCCATTTATGAGATGTGGGTATTTCCGCAGCTGGCCCCTCTTACAGGGCATATCCCGATCATCCAACATCTCTGCGGCTCGAACTTGGTGTCACTAAAAACAATGGCTGGACATTGATAGGGCCATCTCCAGACCCCCGTAGCGACAAGTTCCATGGCTTAGAAGGGTAGGCCATTCAAACAGGAAGAAGTTGGCTATGTGTCAAAGATCTCAGAGTTGTTTTGGAACAAAAATCAGCAAAATTCTTTCGCATGCAAATGATTCGATCTTTTTGGGGCACGACGGTTTGAGCCGTACCATCCCATAACCAGTGTTGACAGCATTTCACTGGTAAACATGAGAGCTGTTGGCCTGGAAACACTGAACAATCTGGGGCCCCCTAGATAGCCAAATTGGATTTTAACTCCAGTAACTAGGGTTTATTATACTTGCAACTATAGCGCTTATAAATTCAAATATATAGTGTCTCTCTCTCTCTATATATATGTATATATATACACGTAATACATATATTTATATTACTGTAATCAATACAGTACTTGACTATAGTAAATGTTCCAGCTTTTAACGTATTGGAAACAGGATCATCAACATAATTGATGATAATGGGATCATATATGCAAATAGATATTCATTAATTATACAAGATAAGTCCATAATTGGTAATTCATGAAACCAACAGACATTTTTACTGGATTATACCCTCCTGTAAACGTGTACATAGATGTGGAACACCCACCATGAATGCAAATTATTTTCACAACATATTTAATACATTAGAACATATTATAACCCAGAAACAATATCAAACAACTTTTGTGGATTATGATTATATACTGTCAACCCCGGATTAATAAACCATGGTTTATTAATTAGGGGGGGTACTTCCCTAATAGTCATTTCATCTGATACTTTTTTTTGGTACCCCCCTCCCGTTATTAAACAGCCGTGCTAGGGGGTTATTAATCCAGGCTTGACATTATTTGACATATGTGGGTCCAACAGTGCCATACACATATTAACTATCCCGGAGTCATCACCATTTTTGTAGGTGACACCTTTGGCATCCACACTGGTCCACCTGAAACCGGAGTTCCTGGTGCGAAGGATGGAAGGATTTGGGGAAGTTTTTTCATCCATGGCTTCATGGGGTCGTTAATATGAATAGCTTTTCATTGTTCAAAAAAAACAAATCACAGGGGGATTACAAAGGGATAAAAACGGGTATATCCCATTTTGGGATCTGAAGAACATCATCTTGAAGACATGTTCGAAGCCATTGTCCTCTATGTTTCAATGATCTTCGCTTGGGACTTTTCCATTGGATCTTGGGGTTCCAACAAGCTGACCGACCCTTTTTTGGGGGGCTCGGGCGGCTCGGCATCGCGACTTGGGAAAGCACTTCCAGTGATGTTCGTGATGGGAAAGAAACGGAGAATAGGTATGAATAGGTTACATCCCCACAACTATGATAAGTATGAATGGGTTACATCCCCACAGCTGTAACATGTTTTTTATGCATCAAGCCATCAGCGTTTCCGTTCCTGACCATCTCCTGACCCCATACGGTCCCGCATCTTTGCAGTGCCTCAATCTGCTTCAACTTGGGTTCCACTTCCGCCCTGGGTAACGATTCATCCAATTGTGCCTCGGTGACGGGAGATAGCTTATCCAAAAAACATGATGATCAACAATGCTATGTGGGACGCATATATTGTAGATAGCTATTCAATAGATTCAATAGGATTTGAGAATAATCAAGATTATAAACTATTGTAAACATTCTTCTGTCAAGAAACATGTGTGGCGAATCCATGCGATACCCTGCAGTTTTCTGTGTTTCAGCCGGGGAACCCAGTCTGCCTGGATTTAAAATGATCCGAAAAAGGCTGGCGAGTGGTTAGATGGTTGTGTGATGGTAATTGTACCGACTAGCTGCCTAGATTCTCACAGTTGATGTAGGCTAATCTTCTGTAATTCTGTGATGATGTCCTAAACATCGAAAACCTGATCGAAAACAGTGATGGCCCCCGAGACCCCTCCCAACTATCATCCCATCCCCTATGAAACAGCCCTAATATCCACCATGGTTTACTGAGTAGAAGGGGTGATTTACACTTGGAGCCATAGAATGGGGCTGCTTAATGTTGGATCGTATCGACTCTCAAAGCCCATATCCAAATATATCCAAGCTAAGAGTTACATGCTCGGAAAATGCACAATCTTATCCATGGAGATATCGATTTGGAAAGATTTGGAAAGACGGGAGAAAGAAGGGAAGTCACAGTTGTCGAGCCCTTGATAGATTTTTCTCCATGTCTCGGACGAGAATTTTTCATGCGAATCATCTTTCATCCACATGGTTGAAGCCATTGTACGCCATTGACCCTCCATCATGCCGCAAAATATTGAAGTACCAGTACTAAATACTAAAACTATCCATCTAATGTTGAACCACATATCCTATGATATCCCCTTCACTCTTGGTAAGTCGCCCACAAACTATATCAATTTGGCTGGTCAGTGCATATCCCATTATATTCCAGTATGTACACCCTATATTTCAACAAACCCATAACAAGCTCACAGGGGTTTTCACAAAAATGGACAAGTAAACCTACATTTGAACTGTCATCATATGTTCCACCTAGTTTGGGATATATGCCAATTTTTTGTCCACATGTTTGTTGGTGACTTCTTGGATTGCTTAAGTGGCCCCCAAAACTAGAACATACCCTCTGGTAAAGGTTTACATAACAATGGAAAATCACCATTTTTAATCGTAAATACGATAAATAAACTATTTCTATGGCCATTTTCAATAGCTATGTAACAAATTACCAGAGGCTGGTCACAGTAGATCCTCAAAATGATCAACTTGTGGATTAACCAATGGGACAGTAACAAACCACCAAGAACACCAAGACTTGGATTGTTTCAGGTTCGTAAGCCTCGTTAATCAGCTTTCCATTTGCGGTGAAACCGTGTTTTGCTGTAAAGTGAAATGGGATCCCCACAAACTCGAAGTACCTACATATCTTTATCATGAGTGTTTCCTTATGTTAATGGGATGAATTTGGCGTTTTTGGATCCCACAAGCACCCATGTTTAGTTGGTGAAACATGGTGAAACCATGCCAAATCTACGAGTACCAGTGTTCAAAACCCTGAGTCATTCCATTATACTGGTTGGCAAGAATCGGTAAGAACGGGAATCCCAGAGTGGATCATGATAATCCCAAATAATCCCCAATATATATATATATGTGTATACATATATATATATATGTATGTATCGCGCAACTCCCCGCAATAATCAACCGACCAGCATTTATCAACTAGATTAACTATATTTCCATATCTTTGATAGTTAAGTTCCAGAAAAAAAAACCCATTAAATCCCCTCAAAACATCAAGAGATCCCAATAAATCCCATAGGAAAATGGAGGTTTTAATGGGAAAACCATAGGAAAACCCATAGGAAAATGGAAGTTTACCCTATGGTTATTTAACGTAGCCATGGAGAATCACCATTTGTAATAGGTAAATCATCAAAAAACATCTATAAATGGGCCATACCATGGCTCCAAAAACTCCAAATTCCTCCCAAAAAAATCCAATGAGATCCCAGCAGCACTGCAGGATGGGGCACCTATGGGCACCCAAGATAGCTAAGTTGCCTAAAAGAGTGGTTAACTATGGTTTATGCTAGACATAACTATAGTTCATGGGGTTTATCAACCAACTTATACCCTCTGGTAATTTAACATAGCTATTGAAAATCACCATAGAAATAGTGAATTTTCCCATGAAAAATTGTGATTTTCCATAGTTATGTTAAATTACCAGAGGGTAACTGGGGGGGGGCACCATCCTGTGGTCCATTTCACCCAATTTTTATGGCATCGGCAGTCCTGGGCCACCGCTCCATCAGCCGCACCTTGCTGCTTCGCTCCTTGGTCGTCATGGTAATCACAGTGGCTTTTGATGGGAATATCATAATATAGTAATAGTAATGGTTATTATAGTTATAGCATATTGATGGTTAGTATCATTGTTAACCATAATAGTGATATAACTAAAATAGTTATAACTATATATTTAATAATGGGAATTAGCAATAATAATGCTATTTTTGATGGGAACTTAATCACCGACTATAATAACCATTAGTGGTTACAACAACTGTTGATGGTTATTATAGTTGGTTATTGTAGTAATAGTAATGGTTACCCATAGTTATAATATTATATAATGGTTAGTACCGACAGATATAGTAACTACAATTACTATAGATAATAAATAGTTCATTAGTTCATAATGGGAAGTGAACAATGGCCACAGTTGTTACTATTCATAATGGGAATGTGTTTGGGATTCTAACCTCCAAAAGATGAGATGTGCCCTACAACTATCGTTATACAACCCATTTATTAATGGATATTCATGGCTATAAACGAATATAAACAAACTATATTACTGGATAATTAAAACATGGATATATTTATAGTTGCCCGCATCCAATGATTTACCATTCAATGGATCCTTTAAAGAAAGGAGTTGCAACCTTTGTTTCCGGCAACGCAAAATCCTGTACTGCGCCTCTGTGATTTGCAGTTGGCCATTGCAACACGGTTTGATTACCCTCTGGTAATTTAACATAGCTATGGAAAATCACCATTTTTAATAGGGAAATCAACTATAAATGGTCATTTTCAATAGCTATGTTAGTTTACCAGAGGGTATTAAAAAAAAAAAAAAAAACATGTGCGGCGCAATTGAGCCATCGTGCAGGTTGCGCCTTAAACCATTCAAAAAGGGCACCTTCAAACTGCGCCAACAGCTGCAATGATGCGGAGCTTCTGGACATGCTTTCAACAATTCGTAGCAACGCTCTAATGCGCGCGTCAACGCGATGTAACGCCATCCTGGAGACAACAGGTGAGTTCCTCTGCCTGTGTACATTGCATCTGCACGTCCACGGCGCCGCAGGAATATGAATGACGCCCTGTATTCAGAGCCACCTGCAGTATGTGGCAAATAAATGTCCACTGCATCCAGCATATCTCTTGATTGTCCTTCGCGTCATTTGGATCCATCCACAAACATTGAAGAATGCCCTTGACATGTTCTTTGCAAAAGAACTCGTAAATGGCAATCTAAAAACTGTTGCTGTACCTTTTACCAGAAAATTATACCAATCGTCAGGTAAGTATGTTTCAGTGCAGTTGACACCGTTCGGTAATTTACTGTACCCTTCCGATACTGATTGACATCCCCTTGAAATGGATGTCGAAATGGCAATTCATCTATAAACGGTGGGTTTCCCACTACCATGTTTGATTGCCAGAGGGTATCATGTTTTTCCTTAAGAGTTAATTGTTTTTGTTTCTTTATTCCCCATTCTCAGAGAGACCTCGACATCATGTCAAGTTGATTATATATCTCATGATACCACCAGTATGATTGGTTTTAGACTTGACTAAACCCCATTAAATCCCAGTATATCACCATTCTGAAACCGTTAGGCACACTTGTAAGAACATGATTTGTCTGCCCAAAACATCCTAACATATCCGTTAATCCATAAAACACACACACACGTACACACACATATATATATACCTAACAAGCATATATCAACCCGAGACCCACTATATATATATAGTAATCCGAATACGAAAAGCAATACTGACAATAAGATCATAAACAACAAAACAACAAGAAATTCAACTCAACCCCAACCTATCTGGGTTGTCTGAAAAAAGTGTATCCTCATTATCTCCCCCCAAAAAAGGTCATATGAAAAAGGTATACAACACATGTTTCTTTCCATCTCTAGTTCCCTGGCCGAACGCGATTTCTATGCCGCGATTCGACCAACATCAACCACCATTTTTGGCCGGTGAAGTGGGATTGGCTGCACTAGGGCGTCAGCCAGTACAACTCATTTCTATATATTTTTAATAACCTATGCATATGTTACCTGGTTGGTAGTTTCAATCCCTCTGAAAAATATGAAAGTCAGTTGGGATTATTATTCCCAATATATGGAAAAATAAAAAATGTTCCAAACCACCAACCAGATATATATATATATACACAGAGTATATGCTGATTTATACAATACAAGCATCGGCATATGTGTTCCATGAGCAGATCTACTTAGATGCTGGCACTTAGATGCACAGCTGTTCCACCGATCCCTCATGAGAATGGGTGATTTTTCCGGCTAGAAACCTCCATTTCATTTGGATATTTTTTAGCTTGCCACGTTTGATTACAGGATAGTATTAACATAATCATTAAACACTATATCATATCCCATCAATCTTGCATGATATATATCCGTTACATCCCCATTACATCGAGGTTTCCTCAAATGATGGTACTTCCAAATCATCCAAGTCATTATAGACCTTTTCAATATTCAAACCCATGGTGACTTGGGGATCCCCCCCCATTTTCCAAAAAAAATACAATTATATAATATTATATAGTAGGTTGACTATGCTTTATGGCAGATATGTCGAACTAGTTAATGGTGTTCAGAACCAATTCTAAGAACCTCTATCACCATTTCTCCCATTTCCCATGGTATAGGAGGGGTCCACCATTTCGTGAAACGAGTCTCTTCGTACAATTCCGCCTCCAATCGCTCCACGAAGCCTTCCAATTCTCCCACCTGAAATATAAACGGCTTCAGTGCCTCAAAGAATCATGAAATGGTAACATGGCAAATTAAACCACCACTCAAAATACGTGTTGTTTTTTAAACAAACTGTTTTTAAAAGTGTTTTTTGATAAATAAGTTGGTTCATGAGTAGATTAATTTGGGTTTACTTCATGGATATATCTATAGTTAAATGGGAGGCTTAAAACTGGTGGCCTATGGCATTTTCCCAAAACCGGGGATACAACAACACATATTGGGAGAACATGGGATGAAACTTGGTGATCCAGTCCCTGGCCGTAGGCGTTTCTCAGTCAGCAGTATTGCCAAGGGCCTTCAAAGATAAGAGCTTACGCTCTCCTAGCATTCCAATGCGATCGCGTTCTAGTTGAAAATACTTGAAGATTTTGCGCAGCAATATAAATATAAATTAATGGTATATATGTCAAGTTACCTTTCATAGACATTTATAGTTATTTATAATGTTATAACATGTTATAACCGGTATAATGTTTATTATAGAATGTTTATTTACCCTCTGGTTATTTAACATAGCCATAGAAAATGGTCCATTTATAGATGGTTTACCTATTAAACATGGTGATTTTCCATGGCTATGTTAAATAACCAGATGGTATCCCATTTATGGGATAATTGGGATAAATAGCAACCATAGTTTATCATTTATAAATGGGTACATGTTATAACTATGGTTACTGGGATAAAAATGATGATATACTGGGAATATCATAATGTTTATTTATTTTACAAATGTCCAATGATTTCACGCGCAACGTCCAATGTCCAGACAGACCGGACCCCCTATTCGCCTGGCGTTGCAGCTCGCGGACGATGCGGTCCTTGGTGCGCACCTCTTGCTCAAGCACCACGCAACGCCTAGCCGGTTAAGATGGGTGAAATAAGGATTTCATGAAAAAAATGAGGAAAATCATCAACAAAAATGGGAAAATAATCAACAAAAATGGGAAAATCATAAAAACACAATGGGGAAAATCATGAAAAACTGGGGAAAAATGAGGATCTCTCACTATGGAAATTGAAGATTTACCTATTGGTGGAATTTCGACCTTTCCCAGTGGGGAAAATTGGGATTTAAGTTAGAAACAAAATGGATCAAAATTGGGATTTGGGTTTCTGATTTATGGTATTTACAACTGCAATAACCGTTTTTTTTTGGGGGGGAAACACCTGTAGTTCGACCAACTTAGTCCAGGGGGCCCTACTATTTTTTGGTGATTGGGTTATATAACCCATACCGGCAGTGGCCTAGGAGATGTCAATTGGTACCTGATATGTTACAACTATGATAAGTAGGACATAGTAGGACTGTAATCGCTAGCAACTGGATACCTACAATGATGGCATGGGTTATCACCCAGTATAAATGGTATGGGGAATGGAATAACTGAGTAACTGAGTTAATAACTGGATTGCGCTCCCCAACCAGTATCTCCACAAACATACCTGGGTATATAGTGGCTTATAACTTATCATATCATATCGTATCCTCTTACAAATGGGCTGCATATTGTAATGGGCAGATGGGATGTAGCGTACATAACCTATATAGATGCCTAACATTGGAGTTTTCTTTGCATATTTTTCCAAAAAGGACGAATGCCAAATCGTAACAAACAATATCTGGTTGGTGGTTTTTCGCCCTACCCCTCAGAAAAATATGAGAAACCGTCAGTTGAGATGATGACAGGCCATGGGCCATGGCCCTGGATTTCCGGGAAAAAACTGGCTTGGCCAAAAAGAACACCTTAGACATATTTGTGCTTCATGAGAAAAACTATGATAACTTAAGTACCATCATAGATATTTATATATATATATATATATTTATCATGTTAAATATCTACAACATCACATTCCATCATATTCCATCTACAGTTCTGAAAAAAACATCCATCAAATTCCATCAACCATAGCTTTATAAATCCCATATGTTTGAGTTTGACCCCATCAAACCCCATCACCGGGACGACTCAACGACTTAAACGGTCGCCTATTGGCCGCCGACTCGCGCGCGCGCGCCACGTGGCTCAGTGCATCCGGTGGACCCGGAGCTGTTGGCGAAGCGAGTCCGGCGTCCACGACGTCAGCCTGGCGAATCCAGGGCGTTTCAAGCATCGAAGAGTCAATGGGAATTTCAGGATCCTAAAATGGAGGTACTGTACCATATAAGGCCATATTTTGTGGGGATATTCCCTTACATAGGCCTTATATAGGCCTTATATATGGTAGGTACCTCCAATTTATTCCTGAAATGGCCATTGAAAGAGTGGGGATATCATGGGATTCGCCAGGTACGATATAGGTATCATCTGGTTATGACATTGCCAGTTTGCCATGGAAAGATCCAACATGTTATAGCTAGGTAAACCATCTATTTCTATGGGCCATCGATACCATAGCTATGTTAAACAACCAGAGGGTATTGTTTTAAATGATGTCATGGTTTTTGTTGCAGAGATATAGCTGATAAATGATGGTTGGTTGATGAGTAATTATGTGTGTGTGTGTTTCCTCTTTTTTTATAGAACTATGAGGATATCAAAGTCATTATATAAAATTGGAAATCATTGGAAAGCATGTGATGAATCCAAATTGCTTTATAAATACGATTACTACAATGTGAGGCCCCCAAGATAGCTAAGTTGGTTTATAACTCCAATAACTATGGTTTATGGTACGCAAATAACTATAGTTACTGGGGCTTATAAACCAACTTAGCTATCTTGGGGCCTCACATTGTAAGATTTATGCTGGATATATCTATGGTTAGATGTGGCTAGCGGCTACTCGGGGGGGCTCTACCGGCTCTGTCGAAAAAATACGTATATTTTTCTGTGGCTTGAATCCGGTTCCAAACACGGCCATATCCCATATTGTTGGTTATATAATTCATTATATATATAATATATGTATATATATATCCCATAATCCATACTTGCAACTGGAGGGCTCCTTATTGTAGCATGAATTACCTCCGGTACATGAAACGCCAGTCATGAATAGATTCAAGACATTCCCATTGCCTTGATATTCCAATTGTAATCTGATGATATTCACAGATTCTCCACATATTCCCATTCTGTTTTGTTAAAACCCCATGTTTCTTAGTTCTGTCAAATCACCATTGTTTCTGTCAAATCACCATTTTTTGTTGGTAAAATCACATGAAAAAATCACCATTTTGCTTGGCTAGACCATTGTTATACTTCAAGGTGAAGTTTCAGTTATAAGTGGTTATATACCAATATCTATGGGCTAGCGTTTACATCTCAACAAACATGTAGGTGAGTAAACTCACCATGCAAACATATCCAATAGTAATCCAACCAATACCCTTTTTTATTCCGTTACATCTCTGATGATTTTCCCACATTCTATCCCCATATTGATATGATGTTCCCCATCATCATCATCATCATCATCATCATCATCATCATCTCATATTAATACGATTTTCTGAATCTTATATCCCCATATTGATATGATTTTCACTTTTTTTGTTCTCCTCATATGGCAGTGTGTCAAAACCTTGTACCCCTGGTGAACATCAAAATAGCTGGTAAATGGATGTTCATCCCCCTAAAAATGTATCTATAGGTATTGACCCATACCCATATTCCTTCGATCAAAAAAAACCAAGGATCCGTCCCCAGTTGCGCCTCAAAGGGTCGCAGCTGTTGCATGGCACGTGCCAAGCCCCGCTCGAAACGTTCGGCAAAGTCCTGGGCGCCCATCGCAGCTGCGGAGAAAAATGGCGAAGCGAAGTTCATAGAAAAACCATAGGAAAACCATAGGAAAATGATGGTTTAAAGACTTTTTTATGGTGGTTTAATGGGATTTAGTGGGATTTATCCTCTGGTAAACGTTTACATAACGAACTGGAAAATCACCATGCTAATGGGTAAATCAACTATTTCGATGGCCATTTTCAATAGCTATTTGTATGTTTACCAGAGGGTAAATCTATGGGGAATGTTTTTTTTTGGTAAGATATTACTATAATTTCCGGATGAGTCTGAAAAATTCAATGGACTGGTCTTGTTGGGAAAATCTTAACTGGAAACCATGGTTTCACCCATCAAATATAGGACTTTGCTGAACATTTAATGACCCTTGAACCAATCCATTGATAAATCTATGGGAATAGTTTAAAAACATATAATTATGTGTTTATAGTTAAGTTAGTAATTTTATAGCTAAAATGTAAATAATATATTGGTTGGCTAATAATATGTCAATAGATGGTTATAGTTATGTATATATATACGTATAGTGATGTTGATAGACTATAATCTATTGTTTTATAGAAGCAATTGAACATGCATTCTAGTGTTTTAAGTATTATTGATGATAATTCAATATTTTTGTTTGTGTACTGGTACAGTACCCACAAAAGATTCTAATAAACAATAGTGGTGACTTACATACATATGTATATATATATAAAGTCATCCTAGAGAAGCTATACAATAATATCGAATAATATCAAATGTTTTATCTCACTAAAATGGAACATCTTATATTCTATCCTATCTACTTCTGGATGATAAACATATAAATACATATATATATAATATGTATATGTCAACGTTGGGTAGCTCCCACTAAATTCGGCAAATCTTGATCACGCAACTTCTTTGAATTTTGTTCCTAGAGTGGATACCAAAAAGTTTTGAGACTAAATATATCAGACATATTTGGGATATCTAAAGCACAAACAACTACAATATGACTATCAATTTATTTAGAAATTCATCATCAAATATTGGAATACCTAAACGAGGAGACAGCGATTTAGGAGACAGCGTTAGCTAAACCCAGACCTGGATGAACAGGAATTGGCGGCTCGATGTCCATGGCTGGTAATGTGGGGAACATCACCAGTCCTTTCATGGCCGCCTGTCTGGAAATTGAGCAAAAAACTATCCTTTTATGTCCTTTACAATGGCCAGTTGATCCTTTGATAGTTTTTGATGCATGGCTGGTTATGACCTCTGCGACTGTTGAGTGGTGGTCAAAACGCTAACCTACTTGGCAAACACGTGAATTCAATAAAGTGTCTTTGTGAATATTACATATATATATATAACCATGCTGAACATGCAAGTAATAGCACCGAAGGGTATTAACACATATTCCTTTAATCTCCCATGAACATTCCATTATAGTCCATTAATATCCCATTTATATTCCATTAAATTATGAATATGCCATTATAATCTATTATATTCCATTCCGTCTCCATATCCCAATGAACTATCCCCATGAACCGGAGGGTTAAGCGTTTCGCGTTTCCGAGGCGCCGTGTAGACAATGTATAGACTCTGAAGTCTTAGACGAAACTCGGGTTCCTGGAGCTGGTTGGTGGTATACCTACCTCTGTGAAAAATATGAGTCAGTTGGGAAGGATGACATCCCATATATGAAATGGAAAAGAAAAAATGTTCCAAACCACCAACCAGTTATTCTCGTTTTCAGGATCTTATTGGGAGTACCAGCAATCACTAGGGGCGGATGGGTTTTTTGTGCCCATCAAAGGTGACCAGCCCAACCATTGCTGAGGTCACTGCTCTTTGTTCCGAGAGGTAGGAACAATCCCCATTGTCGGAAAAACTGCAGATCAGGATTCACAAAAACAACCAATTGGATTCACAATGATTCACATCTTCCAATTTTTTTTTGTCCATTTCAGGTCTGGCCCAACACGTTTGTTTTAAAGGTCCCCAGTTGATAGGAAGCCACCACTAATAGCAACACTTCATCCCGCCAGATCCTGTAGTTTTATCGCAGGGTTTCCCATGGATGATCTGTGTGTTATTAACAATAGTAAACAATGATGAAAACACAAAACATGATTGCTGATAATCGTAGTAATGAACCAGAACTAGTTTAATTGTTGATAAAAGAACATGATTCAACAAATCAACATGATGCAAAATCATGAACAATTTAGGAACATATGAGTAATTAGGAGTGGATGATAAGCATGATACCCATCGTTATCTCCCAACACGTCCACTCTCTCCGAAAGCATACGGCCTGGCCTGAGCATCCCCGGGCGATGGGAGGTGCTTCAGAGGCAGCACCTCTTCCAACCGATTGGCCTTTGCACTGGTCGAGTGGTCGATTGGTCGAGTGGCATTGTGGTTAACACTGTGGTTGGTCAATGGTTTTCATCGGGTTTTTTCAAGGCGGGATTCAAATCGCAATATGATGCAATGATTCGGGTGGGTAGTGGTTTAATATGAGTTGTAACATGTTACAACCGTGGTGATATAGTGGGATATCTTTATATAACAAACACTCTCGAAGCCTGCTGGATAATACTGGTTGGTAAAGAATGGGATTTAAGGGATAATGGGTGCATGTTGAATAGTGGAAAGAACTGGTTAACAGTCAATACCCTCTGGTAATTTAACATAGCTATTGAAAATGGCAATTTATAGTGGAATTTCCCATTAACAATGGTCATTTTCCATAGCTACGTTAAATTACCAGAGGGTAATTCCTCTGCCATTCTTTGAAATATTGGTTGCTTAAGAATGGTGTTCCCACATCGTGGATGATGACAATCCTTGATGGTTCGATGGTTTCTGGACACTGCTCAAATGTGGGAGATATGTGCAGTGTAAGGAGGTTTCCTGAAATGGGGCTACCCCCAAATCAATCCAAATCATCCATTTCTAGATGGATTTTCCATGACAAAAACCATCTATTTTGGGGTAGCCCCATGACTATGGAAACCCCCCAAAATCAGCAAATATGGGGCTTTAAGCAACAAATATGGGACCGTTTTAACACGGTCCACGTAGATTGATCCTGATTTAAGCAACATGTGAGGGACCCTGGTAAACCACTGTTGAAGGGAAATTGAAAGGATTAAATATGATTGAACCAATCATTCCATGTGGATATTATGGGACATTCCATCAGGACACAACGTATGAAATATTAGGGAAGATCAATGGATTTATCCAACAAGGGTCGACGCCCCAATTTATTTGAATATGGATGAACATGGGACATTAAATGTCCCCATTGAACATCACCCAACCATTAGGTATATGGTCTATAATGGCTACTATAAGGCGATGTCCAATATATCCAAAATGGGACAGTTACCAACCCCTGATGAATATGGGACATGAGGTTTAAACACATGCTTTGGCTTGAACGGATCTCGTTTCCATTTTTTTCTCATTGCCGGATTTCGTGCGTTTGTCACTAAGACAGAGGATTAGAAAAGGGCGCACCAACCGTCCTTTCCGGTGATGGAAGTTTCTCTTTGTGTTTGGCATTCACTTCAAGGTTTGATAGTCTCTAAGTTCCAAAGAGTCGCCTTAAATCCAGTCAATGGTAAGGCTTTCCTCATTGTGTCAAGAATTTATCACAGATCAGGTAACAACAGCATACAACAGCCATCTGACAGTGTCCATGTACAACCCCAAATGGCAGATGTCAATCTTTATAATTCCTATTCAGTTCAAGTATTCCCGCAAGAACTTTGGGACTTTCCCTGTACCATGTCAGCCTGGGTTGGATGGAATCGCAGATGTATGATGAGGTCCGATGAGTTTTGATCTTTTAACCATTGAAAAATAGGGAGATCAGATAGTCCAAACACATTTCACTAGTGAAAGACTGAAACACTTGGATTTCTGTAGGGGCCACACCAACAAGTAAACCATATCAGTTGTAGATTTCCCATTGATAATGCATGTCACCCTGAGAAAAACATATATCAATAAGTCACCTTACACTTTCCAGGACTGATAACCATACTGATAACCATGAACATTGCTGCTTCTAAAATGTTATGGTTAACCATAATTCATCATAATCCCATCAGTATATCCCAAGTAATATGGGAAGATCAAGCAGCCCAGCGGTGCCAACCCTGGTGCCAACCCTTAGCCGCCTCGACCCCGAGCCATGTGAGAACTCGTCTCAGGCTGCGTAGCGGCAGCTGGTTGGGCGTCACCTGCTGGGTCTTAAAATCACGGAGCCTCAAAATCTCATGGCCTGAAAATGTTGGGATGTTCAAGTGGCAGTGTGTCAAAACCTTGTACCCCTGGTGAACATCAAAATAGCTGGTAAATGGATGGATGTTCATCCCACTAAAATGGTATTAATAGGTATTGATCCATACCCAAGTGTTGTCTTAATGATTTGGATTGACTGGGCTAATTTGGATGTGTCTTAACATGTTGGTTTCGCATGAACAATGAAGTTTTTTTCGGGTTCTCCGCTTTTGAGACGAAGCCAAGGCTGGTCTAAAACGATCCGAGAAGAACACTCCTGTGACTTGGAGCAGCAGGAGTTGATGGCTTCACCAAGCATACGGCCGGTTCCAAGCATGAAAAAATCGTCATACTGAAAAATTGTTAAACCAAATCATATTAGGTTGGTCATATATCCCATTGGTCTTATACCCATTATCCACATGTTTGTTGGTTTAATCATTTTTTTCGATGGTTAGTTAATATACCATACCATACTGTTGGTATGTCTGGTTGGTGGTTTCAACCCCTCTGAAAAATATTAGTCAGTTGGGGTTATTATTCCCAATATATGGAAAAATATTTCCAAACCACCAACCAGATGTATTACAATTTCATTAATACCTATCGTATCCCGATCTCCCGATCGATCTCCCCATGGTGAAAAACCTCGGTTTCTATGGATTAGATCTCCATTTCGCGCCTCAAATTGCGTTAGGAGCTGCAACACATCCGTAGCAGCAATGTAACCTGTGCCATGTGGTGACTTGGAGGTGCAGGTCAGGGGGTTATGAATGGTTATTAATGGCTATCAACAATATTTAAGGTTATCCATGGTTTCTGTGTAAGGTTAAAATGGTTATCCATTGTTTTTAATGGTTATCAACAATATCATGTTATTAAGTGGTATTAATGGTTAATAAGGCTTAATAATTATTATTAATGGTTATCCATGGGTTCTGTATACATGGAGTTCTGAATGATACAGTTGGTTCTATGACTAGTAGTGGTTACAGAAAAAATGCATACAATATTGGTAAAATTCATTAATATATAATCTGCATGGTTGGTGGTTTCAACCCATCTGAAAAATATGAAAGTCAGTTGGGGTTATTATTCTCAATAAATGGAAAAAGAAAAAAAGGTTCCAAACCACAAACCACTTATATATACACTAATGTATCTGGGTAAATTAGAATAATTCACTAACCTGAATAGTTCGGCCATAAAAGGGGATAATTCCCCTTACTAACCATGATTCCCAGTGAGATATGCAATGTCTCCCAGTCTTGTTGATTAACGCCCAATATTCACGTTCAATCCATTGCCGGCATCAGCCAGATACCATGGAGTAACAGTACCATACACATCCCATGAAAGAAAGCACCAAACAAGCAAGCACTAACCAAATGTTCATCAGATTTTACCAGGTATCTCCACTTATCAGCAGTAGTGTCAACTAATCACTTCATAATCAACTATGCACTAACACGCCATAATGTCCTTTTGGTAAAAATAGAGGGGCCGGTTTGGTATACCATCTATCATCATCGAAACCTGTTGTTAAAGGGGTCAACAAACCCCTCTCTATTCACCAACCAACCAACCAATGGGAAAAGGACATCTATGACTAACACTCCATAAACCCAACTAACAACTCATATCATTCCATACTATCAACTCCTACACCCAACCACTCATATTGCCTATGGTATTGGCAATAACTGTCAGTCATATTCAAAAAGACCATCATATCCCCATGATATCACATTAAATGGAATAATATATATATATGGTTAAAAATATACTGTGTAAATAAATGAACAAATATATATATATGTTTAAATTTATTTCAATACTTTGAGATTGTACATGCATATATTCCATATATGCATACACAGTATATACTCTACCCTCTGGTAAACTAACATAGCTATTGAACATTGCCATTTATAGTTGATATACCAAAACAAAATGGTGATTTTCCATAGTCATGTTAGTTTACCAGAGGGTAACCCCTATTGTAACCATTCATAGATATATATATATATACACTGTATATAACCATTAATATCTATATATATATATATATCCCAGGCAGGGGCTGCGCCTTCTGCATTGCGCAGCCGCTGGAAGTTGCTGCGCAAGACCTCTGCGGAGCCTGGCCTCACTCATTTGGGCGCAAAGGCGAGGATGGCGAGGATCGAAGTAAGGGGAACTGCAGTTATATTCTGTAATTATATTCCTATTCCATTATAAACTGTTGAATATTGTTCAATTATATTCCAATTACATTATGTATTCCAATATTTGATTATTCCAATCATTCCGATTATTGGATATGTAATATCTATAATATTCCAATCATTCATATGTCAATCATATTTCAATGAATTCAATATTCTAATCATATTCTAGTAACAAACATATTCCAATTATATTATGTATTCCAATACTCAATATATTCAATTATTGTATCATATTCCAATTGATATTATATATATATATGTATATTCCAATAACCGTAGATATATACTAAATATTGGAATACAATGAATTGAATATGATTGGCCTATGAATGTAATATTCCAAATATATTCTGTAATTATATTCCAATAGCAATCATATTTAGAATGCTATTATAGTATATCATATCCAGTATTCTATACACAATATAAACATCTGGGTAACTTATAATATTTCACTAACCTGAATAGTTCGGCCATTTGGGGATGATTCCCCTTACTAATTATGATTCCAGGGTTCGGTCGCAGTGAGGTCGTTATAATTTACCCAGATATATTGGACATCAACATATAGTAACTGCACCATATAGTATACCATACAAAAACTGTATAATATCACTAGTTAGTTATTAATATATAGTATATTGTACTATATGAATATATCACCATATAGTACACCATAGAAAACACTCCGGTTAATATATATATATAATTATATATATATGTATATGTATATGGGATATCAACCAGCTAGTAATTATCACTGAGTCACTATCAATTTCTTTTCCCAAGTCGTCAATAGCCATTTTTTTTTGGAATGCAGTTTCCTTTAAAAGTGGATATATCACCATATAGTATACCATATAAAACACTCCAGTTACAATATATATATATATGGGATATCACCAGTTCGATTCATGGCTTAGAAATCACAACCGCCGTGTTTTATTGTTTTGCTCTGGCAATGACTAACAAATTGCTGTTGATGTTGTGGCCATGGTGATTTTCCAGTTCGCTATGTTAGTTTACTGGAGGGTAAACATGGAAATATAACTCCTATAACTAGTCGGTTATATATCATTATAAATCCATTTGAAACTATTAAGGGCCATAACTGCACCACTTAGTGGGATAATTCTGGAAAATGTAGTTGTTAGTCATGTGATAAAACAAGGTAACTATGCGATAATAATATGATAGTAATGGGATAATAGAGGGGTATTAGTGAGTTAATTATAGAATACTAATGGGATACCAAAAATTCTATCACTATGGGATACTATTAAAATGGGAGTACTCATGGGATATTGAATGGGAATATTTTTTGTGGTATTCATGAATGTTCAATGAATATTCCATTATATGGGATTGAATTGGATTTCATGGGTCGTTGCCGAATATTCATGGGATACAACCCATTATATCAAAGTGGGATACTAGTAGAATGGGAAACTGGGAAACCATTCTTGTGGGAATACTAACAGGATATTGATGGGGATACTTTGTCGTATCCCACTAATATTCCATTACAATCCATTCTAATCCGTTCATTTCCATGACACCGTCATCATATCACCATTTCCCCGGCCATGTTTGATGACACCCAAGGGGATCATTTGTAGCTTCAAGCGCCCAAACACAATGGCTTGCAACGTCCCTTTTGGTGGGGGCCATATCACTTCCCAGTGTTTTGCGCGCATCTCTGACATCAATATTTCTGCAAATTTCAAAATAGTGGTCGTCAACAGTCTGACAGTAACTCATGAAAATTCATTCAGACAAGAAACTGCTTTTTCCGGAGCTCCTGCATAAACCGCACTTGCGGTCGCTCTGCCTGGATCTTCTCCGTTGCATCTCTGCTGGCGAAGTCATCAGGCAACAGGCGTGGTGCAACACAGTGGATCTGTTTCCAGACCGGCACTCCACCGTTGTCAAGGCGCTGTGCTCCAGCAGGTGGCTCAACATGAACTTGTAAGTTCCTTCATCCATGCTGGTCTTGCCTACGTCCACGCATACCATAAGGGGCGT
>Ga0126342_10007084_pt1 | contig 19961 bp, 28 predicted proteins | sample Cyp1metagenome_FD_92528 | JGI IMG/M metagenome (GOLD analysis project Ga0126342, IMG submission 92528) | Coral microbial communities from Lord Howe Island, Old Settlement Bay, Australia - Cyphastrea 1 metagenome | ecosystem: Host-associated > Invertebrates > Cnidaria > Coral ... | reverse complement strand
TATGTATATGTATGTATATGTATGTATATGTATGTATATGTATGTATATGTATGTATATGTATGTATATGTATGTATATGTATGTATATGTATGTATATGTACGTATATGTATGTATATGTATATGTATATGTATATGTATGTATATGTATGTATATGTGTGTATATGTATGTATATGTATGTGTATGTATGTGTATGTATGTGTATGTATGCATGCATGCATGCATGGATGCATGTATGTGTGTATGCATGTATGCTTGTATGCATGTATGGATGTATGGATGTATGGATGTATGCATGCATGCATGCATGTATGTATATATATATATGTATATATATATATGTTCATATCTATATATATATATACACAAAGAATATGATGTATATATATATGTATTATACATATCGTACATCAACCATCAAGAGGAGATAAAGCCTTGAAACAAATGCTTCAAAACATCTTTGACTTGGAACCTCCAAACATTGCAACAAATGGACAAGTACTGTAGGCTTGGGAGTCCAGAAAGTACACAATTGTATGGTATCAATATATTTATCTATAACAATTGCGAATGACTGCTTTTCTGGTGACAGTGACTCCCTCCTGGGCAGAGACAATTTGGCGGCTGGAGGCATCCATTCCCAAGTCTTGTTGGATACCGTTGTGTCGCAGTTGGTTACATCATCTAAGTCTTATCGCCCTGTTTGCTCTGTCTTGTTGGCGCCATCCACTTTAAAACTGTGTTTGGAGGAATGTTCGGAGGATAGTTTTGGTTATACATCACCTCATTATACATTATATATTATATATATATCATATGATATGAATGAACTATATCGGTCTGAAAGCCGCTCCATTCCCATCTTCAAGGCCTGCATCTGCTCCTGCGAGATCAAGGTCCGGCCACGTTCTTTGGGAGCCCTGCGGCTGGGGTGATGGGAGATAGGCCAGGTAGGCTATAGATAGGTCAACCCCTTGATGAAATTTGATGAACCTGAACTCCTGGACTTTTCAGCAAAGTCCAATTTAGTCAGAGTCAGGAACTGACATAATAAGATCAGGAATCCAAAGGAGGAATCCAGGGAAGCGCAGAGCAAGCTAACCCATTCAAAGCAAACTTTGGAGGAGCTAGCGCTTAGTGCAGCAAAGCAAGGCAGGGAAGTGCACCAAGCACGACCAAGCCACACAGCGCGCAGAAACTGCAAGTCACAATCAATCAACTCAAATCACATCACATCCTATCCAAATTATCCAATCATATCAGTTTAATCAAATTAATCAAATTAATCAATCAATCAGCCAACCAACTGATCCACCATAATTCAAATCAGGCTTGCCGTAGGTACCGTAGGTAGATGTAATCTGGTCATCCGGTCATCTGGCTCTGAGCTGATCAATCTGCAAGCCAAGCCATCGTCTCGCTGAGCCGTCCGCTTGAAGAGGAAGATCGAGATAGGAATACATAAAAGAATACATGCCTAAGCAGAGGCCACAGGGCCAACAGCAAGCAGGCCCAACAGCAACATCCATACCGCACCAACACCAAGGTCCACGCGATCACGACAACGGTGACTCGGTTGTCAAGTTGCTGTCTGCTTGATGGTCACGTTTCAATAAAGATGCAATTAATCTGGAGGATAATTATAGATTTTTTGTGTGGTGATTTCCAATCTCCCAGTCAGGTATTGGGGCACAGCTTTTTGTTCACATCTGCCGGGCACTGTAGGCTCCCTGACCAATGATAGGCCCAATCACTCCACTGGGGCATTCCAGCACAGCCTCTCTGCCCAGCATCTTACACCAGAAAGTAACCCATAAAGGGATCCGTTGAGACTACATTTGAAACCTTGGATGGGATTCAGAATACGTGCATAGCATGCATAGCCCATTGATCCATGTCCTAGTTTGGTGAGACAGCGATAGAGTCGAATGAGTTCATCGTTCTTCCAACGGATTGAGTTGGGGTGAAACTTTGCAGTCCTCATTGTAGTCCAGGTGCCAGCCAAATCTGTCGGTTGCCTCAACTCTCAGATCTCTCAGGAGAATCTTTGTATCAAGGCTATAGATCCACCAACAAAATCAAATAGGGTCCTTCCATGATGAAATGACCATTGGACATGATGAATTTCAAATTGGATATGGCCATGTTTCTAATCTCTTGGCATTTCAATGCCGAATCATGCCAAAGTTCAAGGAGAGATGCTTCAGAAATACTGTATTACTTACTCAAAAGCTTGTGTGCCAACCTTTATTCCAAGTAGCAACAGGGAAGTGAGGCTGTGCTGAGTGTCTGTGAGCAACTCAAGGGGATGTGTTGGGCACACAAGTTCTGGGATGCCAGCAAACGAGGCACCATACCGTGAGATCAACGCGTCCCTGCAAACTGCGATGTGAGCAAACTTTTGATCCAGTCAACACTTTCTCTTGCCTGTCTGGGCCATTGTTGCACTCCTGTGGAACACAGAAGGTTTCGTGCACCTGACAAGGATTGTGTGAAGGAAGATCGCGCACTAGCAATCCAAGTTGCCCGTTTCAGATTTGTCAGTTCAGCACTTTGTCGCAGGATTTCAAGCTACCCACTGAGACCGGCACTTCAACGTCTGGTGCACCTGTTTTGAAGAAGGGCTTGCGCCTCACCACGCATGCCTGCAATCATCCGGGGATATGGATGAAATTTGGGGATCAAAATCCAAGTTTGGGCTTGGAGAAACTATCCAAAACAGAGATTGTGTTGTGTTTAGGAGGTTGCATGATGGTACCTGGTGTTAAACAACCAAACTGAGGGTTGTTGGGTCAAATCTTGTCTGTCAGCCCCGCAGCTGCTGGTTGGTTAAAGGCGAGATTCCATTGAATTGACCATTCCCGCCGCAAATAGTTTCCCATCATGCATCATGTACAGTCTTTGTAGCACACGGACATGACATGACTCTGGTTCTGTTGAAGTCGAATTGTGTGATGAATCTGTACAAATAGATAGTGATGATTAGTGATGTAAATAACCGACGATACGATATGCACTGATGAAGACTGTGTCAAAATCACCATCCCCTTCGCTTCCCACGGCCTGTCCAAAGTGCTGGTTGCAGAGCGTGATCATGTTTTGGTGGAGACACAAAGCTGTACACCTCAGTCCAGCTACCCTGGATCCCCGTACCATGAAGTGCGCAGAAAATATTTATCATGTGTCTTATGTTACAGGAAAACACAATATGACATCACACATGTATGTAACTACAATGTTAATTATACAATGTCAATCTTCCGGATGCACCGTAACATGTGTATACAATACAAAGTATTGCAGGACATAATTATTATCGTTATAAGAGGTAATACGGTATATTACGGTATATTCTTTTGACATCAGACTCCTTCAGAGATCCAGCTCACATCCTTGCGGGGAAAATGTTGACAGGAGCCAAACCCAGAGCAGTCTTCACCCTTGCCATCCGCAAAGTTTGCAATCCTTGCCCAGAGCAGTTTCCAAACGCGTGCACCGAACTCCGACACAGCGGTAGGTCCCGTCCCACTGTCCCACCTGCAGCAGGTCGCCATGGTGTTTTCCAACCGCAAGCGACACCTGAAACACGCGGCATCCGGCGTTGACAGCGTCCACCATGTCCACATATGTCCAGGAGTCCAAAGCGAGGCCAGGATGCAAGTGATCCAAGTGCCAGACCAGCGAGTTTGAGAGTTGTTGACATGCATCCAATTCCTTATTCCAAAATGAACTGCTCAAAGTTCTCAAAGACCATCAGGATGGATCAAAACGTAAATGAAATTGATCCGTAAACAATCGTGGCAAGCAAGGAGAAGCTTCGCTGAGCTGCTCACGGATCTCTCAACATCTCCACAAGACTGTTCCTGGATATCAAAACATTCGGGACATGCACCCTTCAAAAACCATCAACTACCTGGCTTCAAGAGACACCGAAGCGCACAGGAGTTGCTTTTTTGGCAAACAATGCGTAATCACGTGCTAACAAGAAATGAGTGGTCATGGATTCAAGAGAAATGCAAGGGGAAAAGCCTTTCTGAATCTTTCTGAGACGGGAAACTTGAACCCAAGATCCTGCCTGCACTGTATGGAGTCCTGGCTATTCGATGGAAGTTTCAAGTTGAACTGTATGAACTGAACCTCTAGAGAGTGGCAAAAATATTCCAATGGATATTCCTGATATTCCCGGCTTTAAGAATGATATGGCCTTTTGGATCATACTGACTGATCTGCTTCACATCAACAGCATTGCAGGCAGCAAGGATGTTGTGTTTCGCATTCAGGCCTGCTGCAAATCACTGTGAGAACACCAAGAAAAGCACCACTATTGTCCAAATGGTTGCCCAAAAAATTACCCCTATATGGTGGGCATTGCAATAGTAATAGGGAAAATGTGTTTTTTTAGCTGTGAACTATGGATGGAATGAGGGTCCCCGATTTTCAACAAATCATCGAGTGCTGACAGCGCATGGCCTGACCACGAGTGCTTGCAGTCAGCAGCGCCACAGCCTCCGCCAGTGTACGCATCTCCACCAGTCACCAAGGGCCGCAGGTTACGCAGGCACTCAGCTTGCTGCCAGCAGCATCCGTCGCCATCGCATCATGCACCTCATAGTACTGGGATGTTCTGCAATGATTGCGATGTGCCAAACTCCCAGTATCTTCCAGCATTTTACAGCCTTCCATTGTGGTCCATTGTGGTCCTGACATTGTCAAGATGGAGTCGCCAGAATGCGCCAGCCTTGGTGCAGATCGTGTGCCCCATCCAGTCCATCCATCACATTTCAAGACAGTTGGAGCTGAGTGAGGGACACCGGTCAGGATGGAACAACTCAAACTGCCCTATGACCTACTGCATGCTGGGTTTCTCCCAAGCTGTACTGTTCTTCATCTTGCTGCAACTATTTCACTATTCTGGAAATCACTGGTACTCAAAACGGAAAATGTTTGACATGTTCTCCAGCCAGAGGCTATTTACCTTTTGATTGGGAGGCTGCTTATGAGGGATATCAACAGCTTACTTAAAAAAAGTTGGTGCCATTCAGTTCAATAAGCTGGTTGTGAAAAGTGCTGCCACTGTTGTGTCTTGGAAGTGCACGCAGAGGACACAGCAAGAGATCAAGTGAAGAATGGGATGTGAAGGGCCAGAGCGAAAAAGTCCTTCTCCTCTGCTCTAGCACATGAGACAATTTTTTTTTTGTCAAGAAACTAAACTCGCTGACAAGGCTGCAACAAGGCTGCAGCATGCTGCAGCCATACGATGCGGCTAATTTAACGGATAGCTTTGATCCAACGAATCGGCTACGCAATGAACCCTGTGTCAGAAGGAATCACCCTCAAATATCGCCACTTGCTATCACAATCAGTAGCATCACCTCAACTGTTCGCAGCTGGGGGCACGCTGACAGGAAATGCACCACAAAAATTGACCTCTCAGGTCGAATGGTACAACGTGTCTCAACAAAAATCAAGGTAAACCCGGTAGTTGGAAACCTTCGAGGTTTTGAGAAGAACAAACAGGTTGTTTGTTTTCGCTCCGAAAAATACAGATCAGGCTATGTTAATCTAACAGTAGTAATAATTAGAGTTGTACACATAATTATGTAGGATTCTTTTGAAAAAGAATGTGCTGAAGATCGATCGCCCGACTCTCAATGTAAAAATATATCCCGGAAAGAGACTCCAAACAGTGTGGGGGAGTGAGACAAGAATGTAAGATAACGTTGATGATGATGATGATGGTGGTGGTGGTGGTGATGGTGGTGATGATGTTGCGGACGATGATGTTGAGGATGAGGATATTGCGGATGATGAGGTGCAGGAGGATGATGAGGAGGAGGATGATGTTGCGGGCGATGATGTTGAGGATGAGGATATTGCGGATGATGAGGTGCAGGAGGATGATGTGGAGGATGATGATGTTGACGAGGATGAGGATGAGGATGCTAATGATGCTGAGGAGGATGAGAATGAGGATGATAACGCGGCAGACGAAGTGGAGGATAAAAAGTTGGCGGATCCTGATGCGGAGAAGGAGGAGGAGGAGGATGATGATGATGGTGATGATGATGATGATGGTCACAGTGATAATGATGATAATGATGATGATGATGATGATGATGACGATTATAACGGTGATAATGATAATGATGACAATAATAATAATAATGATGATGATGATGAAACATCGGAATATGAAGTGGGGGATGAGAAGGTGGAGGATGATGATGTAGAGAAGAGGAGGAGAAGGAGGAGGACGTTGAGGAGGTTAAACGTTAATGATGATGATCATGGTGGTGATAACGAAGGTGAGGAAGACTATTTTGATTATGGTAATGATGATGATGGTGATGATGATGGTGTGAACATGACGATGATGATGATGATGATGATGTTGAATATGGTGATAACGATGATGACGATGACGATGAAAAACGATGGTGATAATGATAGTGCAAAAAGAGATTGATGATGATGATGATGATGATGCTGATGCTGATGATGATGATGGTGATGAGGATGCGCAAGATTCTGATGATGATGATGATGATGATGGTGACGATGATGTGCAAGATGCTGATGATGATGAGGATGATGATGATGATCATGATGATGATGTTGCTGTGGAGGAAAAATGTTGCGGATGATGATGATGGCGATGATGACGGTGATGATGATGAGCATACATTTGACAATAATGATGATGATGATGATGCTGCTGATGTTGATGATGACGGTGATGAAGATGATGATGATGATGATTTTGGCGGACGATGATTTTGAGGATGAGCATATTGAGGATGATGAGGTGCCGGAGGATGATGTGGAGGATGGTGATGTTGAGGAGGATGAGGATGAGGATGATGTTGTTGAGGAGGATGAGGATGAGGATGAAAAAGCGGAAGACGAAGTGGAGGATAAAAAGATGATGATGATGATGAGGATGGTGATGATGATGACGATGATGATGATGATATTGACGATAATAGCCATGATGATGATGATGACGGTGATGATGATAATACTGACGATGATGATAATGATGATGTTGCTGTAGAGGAAAATGATGTTGAGGTTGATGATGTTGAGGATGAAGAAGAAAAGATGATGATGATGATGATGATGGTGAGATGGATGAAAACGAAGATGATGATGATGATGATGATGATTATTAAACAAATAGGAATTTGAAGTGGAGGATGAGAAGGTGGACGATGATGATGTAGAGAATGCAGAGGAAGAGGAGAAGGAGGAGGATGTTGAGGAGGATAAATGTTAATGATGATGATGATGATGTTGGTGGTGATGATGATGAAGATGGTGAGGATGATGATTTTGATTGTGGTAATGATGTTGATGATGGTGATGATGATGGTGATGGTGATGATGATGATGATGATGTTGAAGATGCTGATAACCAAAATGATGGTGACGATGGAAACGATGGTGATGATGATAGTGCATACAGATGATTGACGATGATAATGATGATGATGATGACGATGATGATGACGATGATGATGATGGTGGTGATGATGGTGGTGATGGTGATGATAATGATGATGATGGTGGATGATAATGATGATGTTGATGGTGATGATGACAGTGATGATGATGACGGTGATGATGATGCTGATGATGATGGTGGTGGTGGTGATGATGATAGTGATGGTGATGATGATGGTGATGATGATGAGCAAAAAGTGGTGAAAATGATGATGATGATGATTAGGAGGAGGAGGAGGAGCATGTTGAGGATGATGATGATGATGATGATCAGGATGATGATGCTGAGGATGATGAGGTGCAGGAGGATGAGGCTAAGGATGATGACTTTGATGATGATGATGATGATGGTGGTGATGATGATGATTTTGATTGTGGTAATGATGTTGATGATGGTGATGATGACGGTGATGATGATGATGCTGAAGATGTTGATAACAAAAATGATGGTGACGATGAAAACGATGGTGATGATGATAGTGCATACAGATGATTGATGATGATGATGATGATGACGATGATGATGATGGTGGTGATGATGGTGATGATGGTGATGATGATGGTGGATGATGGTGGATGATGATGATGATGGTGATGATGAAAGTGATGATGATGACGGTGATGATGATGATGATGATGATGGTCGTGGTGGTGATGATAATAGTGATGGTGATGATGATGGTGATGATGATGAGCAATAAATGGTGAAAATGATGATGATGATGATGACGATGATGTTGATGATGTTGCTGTAGAGGTAAATGATGTTAAGGATGGTGGTGGATCATGATGTTGATGGTGATGATGAGGATGAAAATGGTGGCAATAATAATAATAATGATGATGATGATGATGTTGCTGCGGAGGAAAATGATGTTGAGGATGATGATAGTGATGATGATGATGATGCTGATGATGATGATGGTGGTGATGATGATGTTGAGGAGGATGAGGATGAGAATGATAATGCGGAAGAAGCAGTGGAGGATCCTAAGGTGAAGGATCATGATGCGGAGAAGGAGGAGAGGAGGAGGAGCTTAAAAATGGTGATGATGATCATGGTGATACTGATGATAATGATAAGGATAAAAATGGTGATAATGATGATGATGTTGCTGTACAAGAAAATGATGTTGAGGATGATAATGTTGAGGATGAAGGTGATAATGATGATGCTGATGATGATGATGATCATGATGACGATGATGATAATGATGATGATGAAGATGTTGATGATGACGACGATGATGATGATGATGTCGTTGATGGTGATGATGGTGAAAATGCGCAAGGTGAAATGCAGGATGAGAAGGTGGAGGATGATGATGTAGAGACGGAGGAGGAGGATGTTGACGAGGAAAAATGATGATGATGATGATCCTGATGATCCTGATGATCCTGATGGATGATGATTGATGATGATGGTGATGATGATGATGACGGTGATGATGATGATGATGATAATGATGATAATGATGATGATGATGATGCTGATGGTGACGCTGATGAGATAATGATAATGATGATGATGTTCATGGTGAGGACGATGTTGAAGATGTTGTTGATGATGATGGTGATGGTGATGATGATGATGCTGATGCTGATAGTGCATGATGATGATGATGATTGATGGTGATGGTGATGATGATGATGATGATGTTGTTAATTGTGATGATGATGATGATGATGCTGAAAATGATGATGATAATCAGAAGATGAAGTGGAGGAAGAAAAGGTGGAGGGTGAAAAGGTGGAGGGTGATGATGTAAGAAAGGAGGAGGAGGAGGTTGAGGAGGAGAACTTTTGGTGATGATGGTGATGATGACGATGATCATGATCATGATCATGATGATGCAGATGATGATAATGATGATGATGATGATGATGTTGATGTTGATGATGTTCAGGATGATGATGATGATGATGATGATGATGAGGGTGAGACTGAGCATGATCGGCTCAAAATCTAGGACCATACTTTGTGCGAGCCTGCGCAGTCGAAATGCATGTCAATATGTCACAAGAGCCACTTTATACAGATGTTTTTACAGGAAAAAATGCTGCGCCCCAGAACCTAGGACCAAACTTTGTGGGAGCCTGCGCAATCAAAATGCATGTCAACATTTCACAACATTTCACAAGAGCCACTTTATACGGATTTTTGAACAGGAAAAATGCCGAGCCCCAAAACCGCGGTGCAGACTTCGTGCGATCCTGCGCAGTTGAAATGCACATCAACATTTCACAAGAACCAAGGAAAAATGCCGCGCCCCAGAAGCGGGACCCGCACTTTTTTTGCGAGCCTGGGCAGTTGAAACGCATGTCAACATTTCACAAGAGCCACTTTATAAGGAAATTTACAGCAAAAATGCCGCGCCCAAGAATCAGCCCAGAACGCAAAAGCCACATTATACGGAAATTTAAATGAAAAATGCCGCGCCCCAGAAGCGGGACCCGCCCTTTGTGCGAGCCTGGGCTGTCGACATGCATGTCAACATTCCACAAAAGCCACTTTATGCGAAATTTACTGGAAAAAAGCTCGTGCCCAGAGTGAGCACCCTGATCAAGCACCGGCCTTTACACTTACCGTAAGAACCCCTCAGTGTGGACACACTCTTTGGGGAAATACGCAAGCATGGACCCCAGATAGCAAAAGTTTTTTTTTGTAGCACGAGTACCCTGCACCCGCGCACCCTGCAGCGGCACCAGCAAGCCAGCTCCAAAGCGCACACAGCACTCTGACAGCAACACCCTGAAGAAGCATTCTGCAGCGGCATCCAGCAGCGACACCATGCAACGGCACCCTGCAGGGGGGACTGGCAGGCCAGCTCCACAGCGCACACACCACTCAAACAGCAGCACCCTGAAGCAGCACTTTGCAGCGGCACCCTGCAACAGCAGTATCCTCAAGCAACACCCCGCAGCGGCACCACCAGGCTAGCTCCAAAGCGCACATATCCAACTCATCCTATACTTCAAGTAAGAACCCAAACAGCTTCGTTCTGAGAAAGAAACACTATCCCGGCAAGAGAAAACAAACAGTGTGGGGAGTAGGAGGATAATGTATGATGCTGATGATGGTGATGATGATGATGATGATGAAGAGCATGTTGAGGATGATGATGATGATGGTGGTGGTGGTGATGATGATAATGATGTTGAGGATGATGAGGTGCAGGAGGATGAGGCAAAGGATGATGACGTTGATGATGATGATGATGATGATGATGATGATGATGATGCGGACGATGAGGTTGACAATGATGGTTTTGAGGATGTTGATGGTGAGGATGATGATGTCGAGGAGGATGATGTTGAGGATGATGAGGTTGAGGATGATAATGTTAAGGATGTTGATGGCAAGGACGCTGATGTTGAGGGGGAAGAGTATGAGAATGACGATGATGGTGAAAATGACCATGACGACGATGATGATGATGATGATGATGATAATGATGATGATGATGATGATGGGGAGGAGGAGGAGGATAATGTGGAAGATGACGTGGAGGATGAGAAGGTGGAGGATGATGATGTAGATAAGGAGGAGGAGGAGGAGGAAGAGGAGGAGGATGTTGAGGAGGATAAATGAAGATGATGATGATGATGATGATGAGGACGATGACGATGACGATGACGGTGAAGATGATGATGACGGTGATGATGATGATGATGATGGTGATGATGATGAGGAGGAGGGGGGAGGAGGATGATCATGATCTGCCCAGAACCGAGGACCACACTTTGTGTGGCAGTCGAAATGCACTTCAACATGTCCCAAGAGCCACTTTGTACGGATTTTACACGGAAAATGTCGCGCCCCAGAATGAGCCCAGAGTGCAGACACACACTTTGTGCGAGCCCGCGCAGTCGAATCCAAGGCAACACTTCACAAAAGGAGCCACTTTATACGGATTCTTGAACACGAAAAATGCCGCACCCCAAAACCGCGGCGCAGACTTTATGCGAGCCTGCGCAGTCGAAACGCGTGTCAAGATTTCACAAAGCCACTTTATACGGAAATTTACTGGAAAAATTCCGGCGCCCAGAGTGAGCACCCTGATCAAGCACCGGCCTTTACGGCTACCGTAAGAACCCCTCAGTGTGGACACACTGTTGGAAGAACAAACAAAACTGTTCGCTACCATGTCAAATGTGAGGCTGTCTTGTGGATTTCCCGCACCCAGCCAGTCAAGACAAGTGACGCTTGGCATATACCGCCCCCAGACAGGCACTGGCCGTTGCTGGCCACCGAGCACTGCACAAAGTAGTTGCCGACTTTGCTCCTCGTGGTATTGCATATTGATGTGTCCAGATGGAGTTGTCTGAAAGTTCCCCTTTTTTCCAATGGCCGCAAGAATTGGGGCATCGCCAACCTTTAAACATACCGTGACAAACCCAATTAATAATTAGGATTTAAGATCATGCAATCCCCACGTGTCTTGATGCCAAATTTGACGGTCTGGGTATTCAACTTCACAAGAATTGAAGGTTCGCAAGATTGGATCCAACAAAAAATGAGCCCTAGCACTGGCAAAGATAGGGATTGGGATCCAGAGAAGTTTCCTGCCATTGTTGGGACCCCAGCAACATTTACCCTTAGAACATTCAATCGCCCAACCGCAATTCTTCCGCCTTTTGGAGTGGTGAAAACAATTTAAACCCTCCGGAAACGGTCTGGTATCTAACCTGGCAAGGGAAATCCCAATTTCTCTCCGGGATGACATGGGACGCGTCAGGCATGTTAAGAGATCCGTCAAGCCCCAGGACATGGAAACCTATAGAGTAGTTCAATATAGTTCAGTCAGTAGTTTGAAGTCTTTCCTGCGCAAAGTGGCTTTGCCAATCGGTAGCTGGTTTCAACCCGGCAAACATGCGTCATTTCCAGTGATGGGGAACAAAATGTGAACAAAAAACATCTTAACTGTTTGTCTTAACTTGTATCTCCACTTAATGGCGCTGCAACCCACATGTAAGATTCGAATGGAAAAGCCGCGCTGAAAATCTTTCGAGCTCTCCTGGTGAAGGACTGGCTGCAACGACTTTGCTCGATCTTGTCACAGTCCCAAGCTTCAACCTGGGTTCCCTTGCACCAGGTAGAAGCCTGTCATGGCTGAGGTATTCAGCTGTTCAATTATGCCTTGACATAGGCTAGAGTGGCTAGAGCTAGAGGATGCTATAGGTCAACATTAGAATGGGTATCCAATGAGAGGATCATTCCGTCCAAAGGCCCAAAGCTTGCAGGTTACATCAAAATCGATTGGGTAATTCTAGCTCCGTACATCCGACAATCCATGACAATCATGCACAAACATAATCGGACATATATAGGAGCATGACATCACAGGAATTTAGAGGCTTCATCAGCTCATGGCTCCACAAGGGTGGCCTCTGGCACAATGAGAGTGGCACTTTTTCGTGCCTCCAGTTGGCTGCCTGCGTGCCCCCGGCAGGTCAGAGTCCACAAGTCACATGTTTTTTGGGGCACTGAGCAGTGGGCATTCGTCGTACAGGTGGCACCAGCCGGTGCTTTTGTAAAAGACGGCTGCAACGCCTCGGACCCAGGATGCCATCAGCCACAAATGGTGGATTCTCTCCCTGCAACCGGGCGGCAAATCTTCTGGGGGCAGTTTGGAGCTCGCTGGTTGCCAACACATCTCTGAGCACACCTGAGGTGTGCCAGGCACACTGTGCCACAAAAACATCCAACATGCTCTATGGCAGATCGGTTACAAACTGAACCCCTTGGTTGGGGATGGTTCTTCACACCCCCAAACTTTAACAGTGATGGTTTGTCAGTGGATTTACCTCATGCCACATGTCTCCTGAGCCTTTCACTGCTCCTGGGTGATACCACCCCAGCCGTCGCATCCCACGCCTGTATTGTACCTGTTGAGCATGGTGAGCAGTGGCCAAACTGTTCTCAGGAATTCCTTAAACCCTTGGCAAATGGAGTCTTTATATGTTTTAATCATTTTTAATCATTACAAGTCTCAAGTTGCTAGATGTGGGTACGAATATCTGCTCAGTTTGGCTCAACCCTTCAGGTCCAAAACCCCACAGGTTCCACTGGTGCGAGCTGAGCTGAGCCAAGTGCGTGAAGGGAAGCAATCCACTGCAAACTCTTCCTTCAACTTGACTCATTGGGACCTGATCTAACATGGGGACCTGATACCATTGACCTTGGGCAAGGTGAACAAATTCATGGCAATCAACAAACCATGTTACACGCAAATACCAGAGCTGCATTCCCACGCAATGAGCATCTGGGTAGTTTTGATACCAATGATCAGCTCTAGGGGCGTGCCTTGTCCCCAAGATGAGTCGACCGTTCGAAGTCTTCCAGCTCTTCGCCTCGGGAGCTGACGAAAAAATGAAGTTGTGTCCCACCATGGAAATTCTGATGCTGGGGGTCTCTCAAAATACAGAAACCAGCATGAAATGATCATGGTCATTTGAATCCCAATGTGTGTGAACCAAGCCACAGGAGTCGTAGAGGTGGCACCAACCGCTGTCCTTGTAGAAAACGGCCGCGCGACCTGGCCGAATCTCTCCCACCATAGGATTTCCATGGATTATACCCCCAATAGCTGGATGCTTTGTTGGAAGATCATGGAAAATATCAAAAGAAATGCACGATGCAACAACGCTCCGCTCTGATGAAAATGCGTGGAAACTTGAATGCAGTAACATTTTTTCTTCAGGTCCACAACCACTCACGGTCCTTCGTGATATCCAGGTATGTTGCTGGATTATATCCAAGTTGGTTTGCTTGATTTTTTCGAGTGGGTGCCAATGCTTTCAGCACATTCTGCATACCAGGTTTGGAACTAATAAAGCGTGCGTACAAAGCATCTACATGTGCTGTTGCAGGTGCTCTCTGCAAGTGCAAGAAATTACACCAACATAGACCCCAAACAGCAACAACGCATGTTTCCACCAAGGTCATGTGCAATTCAAAATTCATGGAACTATCTGGCACGCTCCTGTTGAGAAAAGAAAGAAGAGAGAAGAAGGGAGACAAGCACAACGGTATTGGAGGGTTATGTGAAAGATCACAAGGTCTTGCCTTGCTGCATTGTGTTGCAATGCTTGGCCTCCAGATATCTGGGAGGAGGCATGTTTGAGCCCACATATTGTGACGAAACACATCCTTACCGATCATCACCACAATTCTCACTGATGTTTTGGAATCTTGGAAATTGGTGCAGAACACTTTACTCAATGTCCATTACTACAAAAGTTTGCACCACACATTGATTACACCCCGGACAGTGAGCATGAGAATTTTGGCGACAAGCCACAGTTCAACAACTATTTCATCAACGATGTCAAGAATCTTGGAGCGCATCTGTTTATGAATTGCGAGGCTGCTAGCCTCTATCCTCACAAGGCTTTGCTTGAAGAGGCGCAATTTACTACTTGCTTCAATGATTACCATGACTTGATGGTAGCTGCTCGCCTCGGCTATGTTCGACAAATTGCTGGTTACAATACTTGTGAGGATGACACACGAGTCAGATACGTATCATGGGCCATATTCGAAGTGTATTGGGGCAAATCGAAACACCGCGACACAGAGATTGAGGAGCCCCTCACAAGAGGTCGAATGAACATGTGCCGTGTGTGTGTGTCTACCACGTCAGACAGAAGCATGTCTCAGCTCCTCCAGGCATCACAGGAGAGTGCATTGCGTACATGGCCTTTGACTGTGCCCGTTATCAAGTTGACGCGATCGCAGGCGACGGCCGGAGGAGTCCCCACGTACGAATGCAGTCTTTTGCAGTACTGGATCAACAAGATGGTGAATGTGGCAACACAATCAAGATGAAAACACTTTGGAAATTGTCCACCTGTCAGGGTCAAGCACTTTATTTCCTGTAGTTACCGAGATCTTGGTTTTCCAGCAACACATCTAAGTGGTATTACAGCTGATACATACACCGCAGAACTCGCAAAGAAGACAGAAGATCGTGGTGATTGTTGTATGCTGTCTATTGTTGAGTCGGGACATGCACGATTGGAGTATGAGGAAGATGTCGGTCTTTTTGATGATCAACATCACATGGACTTTTATTGGTGCGTTTACATTCAGGGTCAATGAAACTTGCTTGACTAGTGATCACAACATCTTTATGGTTGCACCTACAGACAGAGATGCGCACAACCCCATTCTTGTTCACTTGCATCCTTCATATATGGAAGGAGAGGCGTGCCTATGTTCCTTATGAAATAAACAGACAAGAAAGGAAAAGAGAAAGGCTACGCAAAAGTCCAACAAGAGAAAGGGTCGTGGCGATGGTCCTTCAGTGGACGAGTCTGGGAGCAACTGGGATGATACTGGCTATGGTGGTTCCCCAGCTTATCCTGGTGGAAATGGAGACCGCAAAGCAGGTGAGTGTATACTTCTATAGATGAAGATAATCATTTCTTTTTCACGAGCAAAGGTATACACTCTTGATAGCGAGTTCATACCACAACTAAGTATTCATTTTAACACAAGATGGCATATACTCTTTTAGTTAGAGACAATGCCTCTACTGTGTCTGAACTTCAATTTAATGTAAATATATATATATTCCTGTAGATAGAAATAATATCGCATTTTGTCTCCGCGCACTTTCCGCCGAGCAGAGTAGTTCCGAATGGAACGAATCAAAAATTTACCAACTCCGAATTTTGTCCATCGTTCGCTTGAATGAGCGACTTTGGAGATCCGCTGTATCTGTTTATTTTGTGATTGGGTCAGTTGTTTTCCATCTGGCCTCAATTTCTGAATCGTGCAATTCGAACGTTTAGAAAACGAATTTTTCACACCGGTAAAACATTTTGCTTGGAACGACCGTGCTTCGCGCACCATAATTGGCGAACCCGCCGCTTTCACTTCGACATGTCCTTAGGACAATTTTGTCGCATTCAATCCGCCTACATTCGTTGCTTTTGTACAGAAACCACTGCGTGACTTCCGCTCATTTTTGCTGATTAGCCAACGTGTAGTATAGTTGCAGGCTCTAACTCTTATTCTCAATTGGGTACGACAAAGCGTAGTGCTCTACTCATTGCCTTTGAATTTGTGCCTGTGTTTTCGTTTGGGCTTGGATCCTATGTGGATGTAGCATGAGCATTGAGCACATTTACATAAGCTGTCAAGGCTCAAGAGAGATATAGAGTAATCCTGTGGACACCGCACCGACTGGCTATTGGCCGAGTATCAAAGGTGTGAAGCTGTCTTGGGAAGACGCTCTAGCTGATCTAACCTAGACGCTAGTGCCCCTCTTCACCCACCCCCGCCACCCCCCTTACAAAACACTGCGGGCAGTGGTAAAGAAGACTCCTGAACACGTCCTGACTTGGGGTTTTCACCAGTTCGGAGCCTGCAACAAAGTACCTCCATATTTGGAAACCTCCATATCCAGGCAGGCTTGAAACTGCGGAAGAGGTGCATGTCTTCTGGGGGCAATTCTTGGCCCTCGCGTTGCTGGAACACTTCTCCATGCACTGCTTCTCGGTCAATGAACTCCAACCATTGCACCCTTTTGCTTCGTTGTACCTGAGAATCTGAAGGACTCCGAAAAAATCTGAAGGGCCCAAGGTGAAACTCCGAAAAACTCAATTCTCTAAGTTTCCACTGGCATCGCTGAGTATCCATCGTGTATGGAGTTCCCTTGCAGCGTCTCTTCGGTACTGAGACCATAGGAATCTGACACAGCCATGGCTTCCAGGTGTACACGGTATCTCAAAATTGCACAGATGTTGGGGAATGCCACATGCAACGGAAAATCCTCACTTTCAAGCGGCTAAGTCATCTATATACAAACCATTTCCAGAAGTGGAAAACTGTATGAATGAATGGGTGGTTTTCCCATGTTTGCAAAACACCAAAGGTATCCAAAGGTATCCAAAGGTATCCAAAGGTATCCAAAGGTCAAACTCACAAGTTCCTAAGTTCGGCCGGGCCTTGCACATCAAGGCCTTCCGAGCCACCAGCCTCTGCCCCATCTCGTGGGTCTTGCAAGCTGTGCCTGGTCCACACGACCATTGACCAGTGCACTGCAGTGCTCAAAAGAACGGATATGGGAAAAATATTGGGAAATAATGTTGCAATTTGAAAATGGATCATTCGCTCCTCCATCGAAAATCGCTCCGCCATCGAAAAAATATAAAAAAAACTCGTGATACTCTCCGATTATCTCCAATTCTCAACAAACATGAGCGAGGGGAAACACTCAACCAGCACTTCAGGGAGCTCCGAGTCAATCTACTCCGGTGAAAGATGGCCCAAGAATGATGAACATCCAATCATCCGGCAGCATCCAGAAACTAGTTCATCTAGCGAGAGCCTGCCTCGACTCCAGCATTTTTCAGAGCCGTTCCACTCGTAGCACACTGCGCTAGGTGTATCATAGTCATACAAATAATGGGCGCCACAATGAGTGAACCTCAGATCAGTCGATGCACGCTGCATGACATCGCGCCATGTGGCTGACCTGTGGGGTGAAATCTGTGCTGTTTCCACAGCGGGTTGGCTTCAACTGTTTCAACCCCGCTGAAAGACGACCATTTCTCATTTGAAATCATCATCCCAATTTGTAAAAATAGTACAGCAAGAGAAAAGTTTAAACGAAACGATTGGGTTTGTCTGAAAACGGGATATCTCCAATTCCCGCGGCTTATCATATGTTTCCTTGTTTTTCCTGTTAGATTGGCAAATTTGGAGTAATATTTTGGGCATCCCTGATTTTTGGACCAACATACCGTTTCATCAGCAGCCAAGCGGCATCTTGTTCGCAAGAGACCTCCGGACGTAGTAGGTATCTGACTCCTCGCAGCCTTTCGCACCAGGTGAAAGATCTGCTCCCTCCACCACCAACTGAGAGCCTTGGCTCCGCTTGCTTGGATTCAATTGCGCCCAAATTACAAAGCTCAGAGATCACTAGGGAAACCCGGCAATGACTGTGTATGGTATCAACATACAAGATCATCATATCAGCTGTGATACAAAAAAATTAAACATGAATGCTAGGGCCTTAGGGCGCTTCATTTTGGTTCTTTCTTCCCTTTGCCCACGCCGAGGTGCAATACGACTTCATCACTCCCTCCGTCAGAGTTGTCTGAACAGGAGTGCAGCCAACCTCAAAGACCATCGACTGTGAGACCAAAAACAAGTTCTGTTCCTGTACAACCTGCTTCATAGTTTCGGGTGAAGGTTGCATGGTTGTTGCAGCTTTCCAAGGCACATGAAGGTAGAATGCTTTATTTTTGCAAGTAGATCAGTGGCACCTTCTTCCCCCAAAGCACAGAGACTGCGTTCAATCCCTCCTTTTCACGTTGTTCGAGTGCTGTTCTACCAAACAACAACATGCTATACATGTAGCGTTGACCTGCTTGTCGTTCTTTCCAATGCTCCTCATTGCTTTGATGTTTCTACCATGCATTCTGTGCCGGTTCTTGGTTGTGCTCACATCGTGTGATGGACTGCTTGATGAATGACAGCCGAAGATGAAGTTCATGTGTATCAATCGCCAGCTCCGCTGCAAAGAATGTAAAAAATGATACTCTCAGCATAAAATCACAGCAAACCTGTACTTTGAGTCTCCCTGGAACTGAGTGCTTGACTGTGCACAACGTCGCTTTCCGCGCCACTGCTGTTTTTTTTTCCTTGTGGTGATGGCAGTGGCTACCTCAAGGCAACCATTCTGTCTCACAGAACTCACCATGGTCAGAGTCATATCTCGTACAATATTCCATCCAACCTAATGGCAAACCTCAGCCCCTGGCTGCGTTTGAAGCAGTTGCCTTGCTCGTTCCAGTAGTAGCAGAGTGTTGAAGGTTGGTGGAAATCATAAAGGTTCCAGGCGCCACAATGCTTAAACCTCAAAAGCCCCGGGGCCCGGGGCCCAGGGGTCCGAATTTGAGACCTTGGGACCTGACTCGCGGAATTTCATTGTTTTGAATATTGACACATATTGCACTACCATCTATTTTGCAGGGTTACACAGTTTTGACCCATGCTGAGTTCCCAGCATATGATTGGCAAGGGAAAGCCGAACGGCTGGCGTGTCTGCGTCAAGGCAAGCTTTGGTCGCGGGGCTCCGGTCCACCTTGTTCGTGATCATCTTTCCACCTCACTGTGCTTGGAAAATCACCAAGGTACTGAAGGTACTGAGGATTGACATGAGAGCAGGTGCTGAATAACTGTCAAACGACATAGTGGTGGCACTATTTGAAGCCTAAAGTTAGGTGTTGCTAAGACATGCCAGAATTAGGCTCTGTTGACCTATCCTCATAAGCAATTAGGTTTCGAATTGCTGTAAGACATAAACTACAAGAAATTGCGGTGTGCCACTGTCCCTGCGAGAAATGTAGAACCCACAGTGGAAAATGGCAGCAAACCTACTCCACTCGCCTAAAAAAGGAATTGCTGGACAAACCTCCAACAGGCCCGCACTTGCAAAG
>Ga0126342_10007083_pt1 | contig 19962 bp, 19 predicted proteins | sample Cyp1metagenome_FD_92528 | JGI IMG/M metagenome (GOLD analysis project Ga0126342, IMG submission 92528) | Coral microbial communities from Lord Howe Island, Old Settlement Bay, Australia - Cyphastrea 1 metagenome | ecosystem: Host-associated > Invertebrates > Cnidaria > Coral ... | reverse complement strand
GCAGGAGGACGAGGAGGACAACGAGAGGAGGAGGAGGAGGAGGACGAGGAGGAGAAGGAGGAGGACGAGGAGGACCAGGCAACTGACATAAAATCTAACAACCCTCACCTGGCAGGTGGGGAAAAACATTTTTTTTTTAAAAAAAAACTTTAACAACCGAGCTCCTCTCCAACCGAGTCTTGACATTTCTTGAAGTTGGTGGATGGGTAATGATGGGAATGCACTTTGCCAAGCCACCGTTTGCTAGCATGATCATTCCACTCACCAAGGGAGTTCGGCCTGAGCAGCAAATTGGGTGGTTGATTTCACTGAGTTTGTTGGTGGTCCCATGGACAGCTGAACTGGGCATGCCGGACTGCCCACCAAACGACTCACCAAAGCTCCCAGCAAAAGTAGAGCAAAGGCCTCAGCTGATGACTGGCGACTGATGCTGCATGGCGTTTTTGTAGCCTCTTGAAGTGTTGAAACAACCATGAGAACTGGGCACATGGAGCTGGCCGGAAGTTGGGTATTGGGTATCCTCAAGAACTGGATGGGTCTATTTTTAACATACCAACAAATGCGAAAATCCGTGCTTGGGTCGGTCGTTTTGACACAAATATATACAAATCTGTTATTCTGTTCTTTTCGCGAGGAAAAGGGGCCAACATTTACATCCGGCAAATCGCACCTTTTCTCACAACGCGTGGTGCACATCTTGGGCTCAAATGCCATCAGACCTGCCGGCCAGAGGAAAACACAAACCGTCTCCCTCCAGTTGATGGTTTTTGGTGTGACAGCATTCCTCAAAGTTCCATCGACATCCCCTGTGGCGCATCATTCAACCACAACCGGACTATCTCAAACCGATTGCTCAAGCACCTGAACCTCATTTGATGCTATTCGAATGAAACACCTTGGTTGTCCTTGATTTTTCATCTGGTTGGTGGTTTCAACCCCTCTGAAAAATATTCGTCAAATGGGAGTATTATTCCCAATACATGGAAAAAAACATGTTCCAAACCACCAACCAGTCATGGTGTTCAAGCATATTCTTCCCAAATCCCATCCCTGCCCCACCTGGAGATATTGAGCCGCACGCGCAGCTCAGCGGCACTCATGGCAGTGCAGCGCAGCTTGCCATCCCAGTCGCAGTTGGGCGGGTTCCGATCAGCGATGGTGAACCAATTGCAGGGCCTGGTGTCATTGGGGTTTCAGCCATATAGGGGAAGACATGGAGAACCCCTGGGGTCAATGTGATTTACTTGTATTTCAGCCATACATTAGTTGGTGATTTGTAGATTTGAGACATAAAATCAATAAATTGAATATAGTCCAGAAATCATGCAGTTAAATTGGGCCTTGGTTTCAGGGAAACAGATGGAAGATGATGGAACTATGGAAACAAACATCCCTCACATCAATCCAATGAGTCAAGGCACACCTCACTGGAGAACCTATCTTCTGGTTCACGGATATATCAAAGAAAGATGGAAATTATTGGAAATGGATGGGAGAACTTTTGCTGTTTTTTTTTGTTCATTGATTTTTTTCCGATGGATCGGGGGAATGCCACAGATGCCAGGATATATTCCGTTGGTACTCAGTTTCTTTTTTCGGGAGCAGGTGACGCTATGCAAAAGAAAGAATCGGGGCAAGTCGAATCGCTGGTGCCTGAAGTTCCCATGCATGTCAACGTAGAAGCGGCTCTTACAGAATTCCTCACCTGTCATCCATGGAGGTGCGAGCATCATTTCGCACAAAGTTGGACTGCACATTTCCACCGTGTCAATCCAACGGTTCAGGACAATTTGACACTCAGGAGTAGAAATCTAAGAGAGATTGGCCAAAGATGGCCAGTGTGATTGAAAACAAGAAGACTGCAAAGCATGACAGGTAGATCAAGAGTCAGCAACTGTGTGAAACTTGGGTTCCCTCAAAAACAGCAGCCCATCTGTCTTTCAATGAAGTTAGCAAGATGTTGTTTCGAATTCTGAGCATTGTTGCTTCATATCCCGTCACACCCCTCATGATTCCTCAACAAACTGCACCAATGTGGCTGAAATATCATCATTCACCAATCATTAAATCAGGTGCGGCTTCAGTGGTTTCCCCTATATACTACCCGCATCACATCTACAGTGACCTCGGGGCCAGCCATCGGTGTGTTCCCAGACATTCGCCTGTCATCTCTGAAGGACAGACGTGTGCCACGCGGCTCACCGTCATCTGCAAACAGTCGATCTCCTCTTCTCCCAGGGAGGACAGCACTGGTGCCTTCAAGGTGGTGGCAGGTCCATGAATTGTAGGCCAAGGGGGTCACCAACTGCAACAATTGGGACCAAACCAATAACAGGGATTCAACATGATTTACTATGATTTAACATGATCTACATAACATGATCTATATAACATGATCTATATAACATGATCTAACTACCAGTACCAATGCTGAAAGAAAAGGAAAATAAAAAAATAAAGGAAGAGACCCCACGACTGGCTTCTCCACACCTGAAATGAATGGGTCTTTCTATGATCTTTTCTATGCAAGGCTTCCGGATTCAGGTGTTGCAAATTTGCAGCCACAGAATATTCAGTCGCCCAAACCGCTTTCAGTTCGACAAAACATCCTCTGTGTGCACATTTAGTCTACACATATCATATTCATCAGTCTCATCAGCCTATTGCTGATCCCACCCCCTGCTGGCTCGCTCACCAGCCGGCCTGCCAGTCAGGAGCCTGTCTTCTCATCATCCCCTGAGCCTGGCGAATGACCAACAGCTGGGCTCAGCTCGTTTCACAGGAACCTCCAACATCCCTTGAAGAAGGCGACCAATAAATGGTAGGTATGTTTTTCCTATATTGTCCTAAATGTGTCACTTGGTCTCACTTTTTCAAACCCACGTGGCGACAGCCTCTTGTGGGCATTTTGTCACGAAACTCTCTGGCTGGTGACGCAACTGAAAGGCCCCAGCCTCCACGTCTCCAGATGGTTGCACGGCCACAGACTCTGCATGAAGAACATCCACTGAACCTGCGGTGGGCGGAAATATTCAGGCACTTGGCTATGGCCCCATTGTAAAGCACCGGCAAGATACAGATACCTATCATTGAAAAGGTTGATGTGACAAAAATAGCCCAGGTCAATTCTTTTCTTTGACCCCATTTCTATGTCTTTTGATGAACAAAACTCCACAGCTGCTTCTGCCATCTTCTGCCACTGTGGCCTGCAAAGCTAGCAAAAGTGCTCAGCAATGCCAAGGGAAACAAGGATGGCGCCATGACCAGGCTGTTCTGAGGCGGTCGAACGAAGTCAATGGTCACTTCACCAGTGAGGCTTTGGTGTTGCATGGTTTTGATTCAACTTCAAGAGAACACGCTGGATAGACTATGAATACACTATCATAGACCAACTGACCAGTTGGTCTCAAACGGAAAGGCCTAGCTTAGAGCTGGGAAGGGAGAAACATCTTCCCTTGAGCCAGGCAAAAGGCCAAGAAAAACAATACTCTTCACATCATCACAGCACACCTGGCCCTCAAAATCACGGTCCGAATTCCTGCAAATGTCATTCCAACAGCACAAGTACCAATGTATGGCTGTTTTGCAAAACTGACTCCCCTTCAACATTGGAATAATGATGTATGATGGTTTGCCTCTCATCCTGAGTTCAAAGCACTCAAGGTGAGGGACATGGCTGTGGAGAATTGCGGGCGATACCACCTGGATGAACAGTCTGTGGCAATTCATGGAAGCAGGGTTATTCCGAATATTCCATAAGTTATATATCATATATATATATATATATATTATATACCTAACAAAGCCCAAAAACGTGGTGACAAATTGATCATCCAACACAGTAACCATCTAATAGATTCTAATAGTCTGAACCCACCAGCAAATATCACTTTTCAGTAGGACACAATTACTGTAACCTCACTGGACCACCGGGAGAGATCCGCCATTGACGCTGAGAGCACCACGCAGGGCCAGCGCAATGCCGCAGGCCGGTGGAAATGATCAAACCAAGCAGTGGCACCAGGCCGAAGACCAGAAAGGAAGTGCCAGTAGCCTTGGAGTTTCCACGATCCAATGAGATCCACCTGCCTTGATGGGATGAGAAAAAAGACCTATCACCTTAACAGGAACAGGTGGGAGGGGATAGACATCCAAGACTGGCACAAAAAAAAGCGCCTTGTGATTTCAAACCTCGTCCGGTTTTTCACATTGCCATTTTAGGGTGTATCATGATATATCTATGTATATCTCCTATATATTATGTGTATATATCAATATATTGTAGTGAATGTTCCGTTGTATCCCCACGATGGATTCCCAGCTACAGCCCTGTGATTCCCTGCCAGGCCAGACTTCATGGCTGCCGTCCCACCACGTGGCATCTGGATGCCTCTCACAGAGCACCGAAATCCCATGGGTTTCAGCATGGCTGATTTTCCTCTATTCTCATTGAAATGATGTGTTGAATCACAGTAAGAACTGGTTGAGAATTATGGCTCTTTCCATAAGATCCTTGGTGGTTTGCGCATAATTGCGCATAATTGCGCATACTTGGGCATCATCCGCTGTAAATGGAACATGAAACAGTAGACATCTTTAAAACATGTTAAAACACCAACAGTTGCTGGCGCAGTTGGTATCCAATTCGACACCAAAAGTTTTTGTCATGCCTTTGCTACTTATCACATCCTATCACTGTGACTGTCCCAGATTTTCCATCCGAACTGGGAAGTTGGGGCGCCTAGCTCCTCGGCCATCATGTGGTGGACCCAAAAGTCCTGGCGTCTGACGATTGAAGTGCGGAAGATGGTGCTCATAGGTGGTTATTTAACCAACCAAACAGGAATCATGGGAGTATCTGGGGTCTTTTAACTTAAAGCCAAACATCCAAAACTGCCCATCTTTGAAATCTTAATCACACACCCAGGGTTTCGAACCAAAATCCCGGTTTTGCATTGATCATGTTATAAAACCCAGGGTATTTCCTTATACCTATGATTTCTTACGGTTATGGAAGTATAAGGTATATAATATATAACAACACTAATTGGGCTTTGGCCAATGCCCACAGTCGTTTCAATCAAGCGAAATGGGCATTGACCACAAGCCAATGGGTGGACTTTGACCCATCCAACAAACAATGACCAATCTGGGTTGACCATTATTCTAACCCCACAAGCAGTTTCCAGTTTCCATATGTTTCCTTTCCCTATGAACACCAGCTTCTAGCTTCTGGGGACGTAAACCACCGTTCAATCATCTTTAATAACAATTTCAAGCGTTGTTAATCTTTCAGCATCAGTCAGTCCCAACAAGACTCTGCTCCAGTCACGAGGGCCTCATACTGCGAGAAGATATGCGCAACTCGTTTAGCGTCCTGTGACCCAAACCGGGAAGAACATCAACATTGGGTCAGGGTGTCCACCTCATGCTGCTTAGCTCCTCCAACAGAGACTAGAAGATCAACAGGGTCTTCTTTTTTCAGCACATTCAGTCATTCAGCACAGTATTATAGTGAATCATAATGTATCATAATGTATCAATGTATCATACATGATATATATATATATATATGTATAATAATATACATATGATACACAGATTACACACAGTTAAATATATATATATACATATGATACACGTGGGACTACCACACTTTGCGACCGGCCTCCTCAGAAAGCCCTCGCTTCCTGGCCAAGAATGAAATGTGAAGTCTCGAGGATGTACCTTAAACATCCTTAAACAACTAGGGAACTTGCCAACTGCCAAGGAAACACCTTTTTATCTTATTATCATTTTTTCTCCATCACGAGCCATTTTGCGGCTCCTGCAAAACACAGGCAACGAACTCAAGGGCATGAGCTCTAAACCATCCTCAACTGAAAAGATCTAGGCTCATGTATCAGCAACAAATCTAGATTCCCTAGCACGGAATGCTTGTCATTCCAACCCCACGGCTGCAAGGTGCCTGTAATGACAAATCATCTCTTCAACTTCAGAATGAGGCATATTACGAACTTCACTATACCTCAGGCCACACACCAAGAAATGCATGAAAAACAGCAGCAACCTCAAAAGTTTCTTCTGGCTTTGCCTAAGATATTTGGAGCCTTTCCCAATCAGTCTCTCCAGGTCAGCCAATAGATTTTCCATCGTCGCAACCTGTCGCAGTCGCTGGGCCGCCAAACTCTTCCTCGAGTTGACTCAGCGCGAAACCCTCTTTGGCTTCCTCAACCTGCCAGTCATTTTGATTGTTCACCACTTGCGACTTATCGTACTGAAACACCTCATATCAACTGATCATTTAGGCATGCTCATGCTGCTGCATTTTAGCATGAATAAGTTGAAATGATGCTCCGAATTGCTAAAAAGGTCAACCGCCAAAGCCTGTCTCTGCCCTAGCAAGTCTAGATCTAGCCACTGCCACCAGAGCCCGGCTGACCATAAAGGCTCCGAAGCCCATGGAAAAACCATAGGAAATGAGGCTTGCCTCGGAACAGGCCGTTCTTACTCCCGGAAAATGTATATTAGTCACTATGACTTGTAGGCGATCAAACTCTCTTATCCAGCCTGGCAGAAAACCATTGCTATTTCTCCAGTACTTGCTTAAAGGCCCCCCAAAACCAAACAAAACAATTAAAACAGAATAGTTTCCTCAAACATAGATACATGGCAAATACAGTATTAATCTAATGCATTAACCAATGATTTCCTCGCTCAATTTACCATTGATGGAAACATCAACACATCACCAGCTCCAGGTCCTCAACATCTGGGGAGGGCACCATTCCCATGGCCAAAATGTGTGGTCCAGGCATGTCGATGCCAATACCTGCCACAACGGTTGCGACCTTGGCAACAATCAGAGAGCACGGAGTGACGTCGGCCATTGAAGGTGAATAGCAATTAGATGATTCTTGGGAAGAACAATAAATGTTCTGCCGTTGCCGTGAAAGCCAAGAAAGCTTAGCAGTTGTCTTTCGGAGCCTGCAAGAGGGCATTTAGTGTTTGCTTCATGATCTTGCGCCCGCAAAACATCACCACTTGTTTCTGTTGATAATACATGATAATACCATCTAACACAACACAGCATATACAATATATAAAATTATATATATACCACTTACCAGTACAAATGAGTTACAGCCGCTACTCCGAACGGCATGATATGATATGGCTGGCTGTGGCCCAAAATTATCGACTGCCAACATGTAATGGTTTCAGATGTTAAAAGTGACATGGCGCGCCATATGTGGGTTCAAAGAGGTACCCCAATATTTGCATGAGAAATAAATCAGTTAAATCAAAATTCGAAAAGTTTAAAAACTCCTCATGTTCCACATGAAAATGGCCGCAACATGGGAGTCAATCCCGTCAATCCCGGTCTCGGTCTCAGGCCATCATCAAAAGACCATTGATGCCGCCGCAAGCGACCTGCGGCATATCGGCATCATCCAATGAGGAATACCCATAGGCCTTTTGCGATGCTAAAAACCTGTGGACTACCGAGGAAACATTGGGGTTTATATGGGTTTATCATAATTGGGTTCTCCACATTCCGTAGAAACATGGCGGGGTTATCTTGATTAGGTTTTGCAGATTCCATGCGAGAATGAACGCCATACATTTTTTTGCCAAGAATACCCTCAAACCCAACAATTCAAATCAGTAAATCATAATCTTTCCCTATCTCCACCTTTATGGATTCAACACACCAACCAGCTGCACGACCACGTGTGAATCGCACAACGGGACGGCCTCATTCACATAGTCGCTACCGAGGACAAGTATCGGCCGGTGATGAGCTCCTGGGGTCGCCTGCGGGTGATAGCATCGTCCATCGATGGGTTTGGTAACCTGAAAATTCACCGAAATCCCATGGTTTATCATAACTTTCATCCATTGTTCCTATGAAAATTGCCATATAACTGAATTATACCGTGTATAAATGTGTATTACACCATTGTCAGACACACCCATATTCACCTACACTTTTCTACTGCAAACATCAACCATATGATATCACAATAAACAACATAGGTTCACCACCAAAAAACTACCAATCCATGAAGATGTCGAGATTATGTCACACAAAATCAGAAGATGAACAACAACTGCAATCTCCACCAGTACTGATAGGTCCTAACAACAACAAACACAAAGATATAAAACATCTTATCTTGATATATTTGTCTAAATTTCAAATTGTGGATTCGCACTGATAGGTACTACAGTAGACAACAAAGGACACACACACACAGTGAGACCATTTTGATATGTTTTGGTGGGATCCAACGAAGTGCGACCGCCTCAGGAACGTTGCTACATGTGGCGTTCACCGTTGGGTGTGCGCCACCACGGTAGGTGTCAGCCAGCTCGGCGCGGCCCTTGGTGACACATGGGGATGAATTTAGCTTGGATGACAGAAACATTGAAGGGTTCAAACATGTTTAACCAACCACATGAAAACCTGACATCTGATAGTAAAAACCCGATGGAACTTTGATGATTTTTTAACTATTCATTGATGAATTTTCACTCCAACGTGGGATGCAACTACAAAAACACTAACTGGTCATGACTGGTCTACTGCCTTCATTTATTGATCCCCACTGGATTCGTGGCATGTGGCGTTGCCCAACATGAGGTCAATATCAATGTGAAAAACGATGGCAACGCGCTGGATTCTGAGTTTTCCCATGTTTTTTCCAAAGAAACCCAACTCACATTGTTGGCTATGTATCACTACACATCCCAATATACCCCAGTATATCCCTTGTATCCTTATATCTCGATACAATTATCACACATTATACACTAAAACAATCAAATTTTACTTTTCAATTAATTCCAATTATATACTTTATATCCCTAGTATCCCGGTATACGATATTGATATAATGATGTTGTATATCTCCCATTTCAGCCCCACTAAATCTCCATAAAAAATGGTTCGTTTGATCCAAATAAACACATTGGCCCTGTCTGAGGGCTTTACCGCTTGGTTCCACCAGCAATAGGCGGCAGGGCCCATAGCCAAGAGCATGGCACAAAAGCATAAGACCTGGGGAATCAATGGGATATATTGGGGATATCCTGAGGATGTATTGTTTTTACAATGTGGTTTCGGCACCAGGAGACCCCGATGTCCCTTCGATTTCGCAGAATTGAAGGAACAAATTGCAAGAACCTCTTAGTATCTCTTAGTTATTTGGTTGGCAAATTAATAACTTGCTTCTTAAACAAATGCAGTGATTGAATCTTTGTGAATTGATTCATTACTGTATCCGATGGTCATAGTCATAGTGGTAAGATCAGCCATTTCTGGACAAACACCTAACAAGATACCACCTTTGGGGACCAAAGTGATGTTTAACCCACCCAGAAGCCGCCGGCTCCCAACATTGAGCAATGATATGGGGCACAACTACATCTATATCTATATATATATATATATTATATATATTTGAATGAAACTCACCAAAATGGTGTTCAACCTGGGTATGGTGAACTATAATTTTTCTGCTACCCTGCTCTATTAAACCATAGATTGCCTTCTCAAAAACCTGTTCTTTCATGGCAAATGGCAACCGACGCCTATTCCAAAACTCAGGACTCCCATGACGATCTTTAGCAGCAAACCGTCCCATCTGGGGAGTCCAAACATGTTTAAACCCACATTTCACTGGCTTAATGTTTGGTTGATGATATCCACATCTTCTATCCACATCTCTTTACAGGTTGATTCCAACTTTTCTTTTCTGGTTGAAAGGTTTTGACTATTGAAAAATCCCATAAATAAATTACTTTACTTCGAGTTATCCCCACCATGACATCTATACGTTTTGTTACTGGCAAATCTTCTGGCATTCTATATATCTGACATATCTTCTGGCATTTTATCTGGCATATCTTCTGGCATTCTATCTGGCATATCTTCTGGCGTTCTACCTGGCATATCTTCTGCAATATGTTCTGGCATATCTTCTGGCACTCTATCTGGCATATCTTCTGGCATATCTTCTGACATTCTGTCTGGCATTCTATCTGGCAAATCTAGTGGCATATATGTTCTGGCAAACATTCCGGCACTTTATCTGGCATATCTTCTGGCATTCTATCTGACATTCTATCTGGCATACCTTCTGGCATTCTATCTGGCATATCATCTGGCATTCTATCTGGCATATCTTCTGGCATTTTATCTGGCATATCTTCTGGCATTCTATCTGGCATACCTTCTGGCATTCTATCTGACATTCTATCTGGCATACCTTCTGGCATTCTATCTGGCATATCTTCTGGCATTTTATCTGGCAAACATTCTGGCACTTTATCTGGCATATTTTCTGGCATTCTTTCTGACATTCTATCTGGCGTTCTATCTGGCATATCTTCTGGCATTCTATCTGGCCGTTGAGGTCCAGCGGTGCTCACTGAGCTCGGAGGGTCCCAGGACTGAGCTCGGAGGGTCCCAGGTTGAGGTCCAGCGGTGCTCACTGAGCTCGGACGGTCCCAGGTTGAGGTCCAGTGGTGCTCACTGAGCTCGGAAGGTCCCAGGTTGAGGTCCAGCGGTGCACAGTGCGCTCAGACCCTTGCAGTTGAGGTCCAGCAGTGCCCACTGCGTGCGGAAGCTGGCGAAGAGCTTAGCGAAGAGCTGGCAAGGCGGAAGTGAACATGGGAGTGGATGCAAAGGTGGTGGAGGAGAAGCTAGAGGAGGAGGAGGCGGAGGAGGAGAACAACTGTGATAAAATCTAACAACCCTCACCTGGCAGGTGGGGAATAACAAAACTAACCATTTCATCCCAGTCCTTGTTGGTGATAAAACCAACACATTTTGCTGCTGATTCAAACCACATTGCGCAAGCCAAATTTTGCTGGTTAGAACCTCATTTCTGGCAGGTTAGAACCATCACAACGATGAAATCCACATGCCCAAACTAGTTCCTCTTGCCATCTCAACAGCATCATCTAGGTGCCCGGTCCAAAGCAATGATACTCCGCTGCTGGATGCCGGGCCACTGCTGCCGCTTCAGAGGCGTCTGACGCATCAGCAAGACATGGGGAAATCATGAGCAAAACAGAAGGATTTTGGCAAGAACCATTTGGGTTTCATGAAAATCATGAAAAAATGGACTTCTGAGAAACAAAGAGGTTGGGCATTTGAGAACCAAACAATGGGTGTTCGGCACCAAGAAATCTTGGATTTCATCCGCAAACGCATTGCGATTCCATCACCAGTCACCTCGTCTGGCTGCTCCATAGGAGCATCGCATGGCTTCCTTGGCATCCACCTGAGGCGAGCCGAACAGTCGGTGGGCAAAGCGATATCAAAATGATGTGGAAACCATCCACATGATAAAATGAAATGGTCATATCATAAATATATAGTATATGTTATGTGTATTATGAATTATCAATAATTATCATCATCTTGATTTTTCCTACATCAAAATGTCTAAGCTGCCGTTTTGGGTTATGGGGTACTGTAACCATGAACCCACCAAATTGGTGGATTAAAACTGTTGATCCATAACCAAATGGATCTTAGAAACCCCAAAAATAGATCGATATTCCTGGAAAAAATGTCAAGCTTTTGGGGGATCCCCGTAGTCTAGATAGTTTAGACCCAATCCTAGACTCTAGTTGTCTGATTTGAAGTCTCTGAACAGCACCCAACTTCTGTAGACTTAGGGATGCTTGATCATCGGGTTGTGTTTACCACACAAGTCGACTAGTCATTGGGGCCCTATTGCAGCAGCATCCCATCTGTTGGAATAGTCTGACTTCCCCCTCTTGTTGAACCTTACCATGCTCGGAGTTTCCCCACAGCCAAGCTCAAATGACATAACTGTCCCATCTTCCAAACATAAATCTCTGAGGGGCTGAGCTGCTCACACTTCTGGTTCATTGCCGTTCTGAATTGAAGTTTCCGCCCTCATCTCTGCCTCGCCCGAGTTTGACACCTTCCAATCGTTGTTCAGAGCTCTGAAAATCAAACATCTATGAGTACCATCATGAACCCAAACATCGGTCGGTTGAGCTTGTGATGGGCACTGGCCTTCATTTCCTGGTTCAGCATCCTCCAAGATTCACTTAGAATCTCAGTATCATTGAGATTATTTACGACCAATCTACATGAAACCATTGCATTTCCTGACAAATATAGGTTGTCTGAAAATATCGTACCCAAACAAATCCAATGGATGATCACCCTTTCCCTATTACTATGGCCATTTACGGTTAAAGTTCATCATTTGCAGACACTTCTTGGGGGTTTCCAAAGGCTGTTCCACCTGGCCTTTAACACGAAATCATGGATACCCTCTGGGCCTCTTGGGCATTGGCAAGAGGCAAAGGCTTCAAGCCTTGATCTTGCAAATCTGGCGACTTCTCCAACAAATTATACAGGAAACCCGTAGCCGTAGATTCAGTCGCTGTTAAGATGTTTTTTCACATTTCAACCCCAAAAACATCCAAAATCTATGGACCGTGTGGTTAGTCATCAATTTTCCCATCAATACGCATTCATATGACCAGAAATTGGTGGTAAAGGATTGTTTGGCAATTGGCAACCCTGCCACATCTTCGAAGGCTCCATCTTTGGAGGTTCCATCTAAGCATGAAAAACAATCTGTAGGTGGTGTACAAGTCGCAGCATCTATGGTGCTGCAATATTTGCCTACACAGTTTGTTGATTTTGTAGAATGTACACTCCTTGTAGGTTAATAATCGTAGTAATGATAGGTGCATCAGCACCATAGACGATCTACTGATCCCAATGGCCGTAAATCCGCCGCAACCTGTCTTGTCCCCTGAGGCCAGGGCGTGGCGGGGGTGTTGCCTCAAATGATTTGCCATGGATTTTAGATGGAAATAGATGGAAACATTTGACATAAATAATACAAACTCTATTGACATTCTCTTAGCAACTTGGAGTAGGGCAAAGTAACAGTGTTTGGTTGTTTGTGGGTCGAACTGGACCCTCTGTGTAGCCAACAGTTGATGGGGTCACAATGACCCAGAGAACATAGACCCATTAACCAACACTTGCCACAACCCTGTTGGTTTGATTCATGGACCATCAGGGCGTGTCTGAAAATGAGGGATTAATCACCAAATAGCCATTAAGAAAATGGGAAAAGGATTAACATTTATTGGAATTGGAAGTTTTCCCATACTTTTTCAAACAAACCCAAAAATGTTAAAATGTTATGTTATTACTTTTCCAATCTCAAAATGGACGGTCCATTGCCACTTAGGCTGGGGCAGTTCTGTGCCGGGCGGATGGCGCGCAGTGCCTCAGCACTACATCGGATGTGAAGTCAACGCTCATCCGCCGAACCAAAACAATGGCAAACGATCACACGCCTCGATCATCCATGATATTTCTAAATATACTAGCTACATGTACCGCAAAAAACACCCGATTTATTGGGTAAATATGCCAGCGCCAAGGATGGCACGGGACATGGGCTTGCATTGGTCCGAAATCTTTGGGATCCCGGCGGCTCCAATGGCTCACGGCTACTTTCCGACATCGCAACTCCCGCGCTGCGACGTCTCCAATAAAGTTTCTCTAAGAATAAAACATGTTCCTTTTGAGCACTTTTGGAGGTTCTTCCAACATTCGAGACGAACGCGCAATATCTGAAACGACTTTTCTTCTGCATAAGCGTCCGAGTTGCGAACACATCCCGTCACATAACATTATATGAGTGGTATGCTTTCTTTTGAAATATGTTCTTGAGCCTGCGCTTTCAGATGCAATAAAAACTTTGCATCCTTTTTCGTCGCTGATACAATTCTGGGTTGTTGCGTTTCGCCTGTTCCAGCCTCAACTAGAACAGGGAGCAACCCACTGTGGAAACATATTTTGAAATGGTGAAAACCTTGAATTTTTTATTGCGTCTTAAGGGATCAAGGGGGATGCAAACAACCCAATCTATGTTTGAATCCGATATCGCTGCACTTTTTCAAGCGTCGACCCCCAATACTGGGCACGCATCATTGTGTTTCAAGCCCGAAAAATGTGAATGCTTGCAACGTTAAGACCAGCCAATCTCTTGTCAGCTCTGCTGGTTCAACCCCAATTTCTGTTTGCCAGAATCACAACCTTATCCACCATTGAAGTTTCAAATCAGCCAGTATTCTCATTATGTCCCCAGTTTTGTGGGTTAAAAAATGCAATGTTTCTCTTGGTGAAATCACCTAAATCCCATCGCCTCCTGCGGCGCCAAGCTCGCACTAAACACATACCTTCTTTATTCCCATGCCCAAATCGGCCGTGAGGATCTTCATGCGTTCGGCTTCCTGGGCAATTCTCTAAAGCCCCTCCCTTTCCAAGGCGCCAAATCCACACCTCTTATGTTCCCATGGTGTCCAGACCGGCCACGAAGATCTTCGTGACTTCGTCTTCCTTGACGATGCTTCTCCTGGGCCCTGGAAATTCTGAGTCCGCCTTCCGGCTGGTCACGACAGCGACCAAAGAAGCAGACCTGTGTCATAGCCTGGCCAATTTTGTCAGACGAATCTGTTTCTCAAAGAAACATATCATTTTGACAGGTGCAGTGCCCTGTGATCAGGGATTGTTGCAATGGATGCGGCTTTTGATTGAAACAATCACAAGTAAGAGATTGCGAACAGAACTGCGAGGCACCACCTAGAACCTACAGCAAGAGATACTTTACGATTGTATTCAACATGTTTGAACAGGAACAAAATTTGCTAAACACATGCAATCAATACGTAGTACGGCCACAAGGCGGTGGCGGGAGTTTCAAAGATAGGAAACTATAGGAGAGGTGAGTTGTTGTGATGCATGGATGGCAGATCGAATCCACTGATGGACCGAAAGGTGGTTGGAGTTGTACTTTTTGGAGTGCTTGCAATGGTTTCAGTGGTCACCTCACACACAACTGCTGGATGTAGTGTGTTGCAGTGCGGTTGTAGTTGTAGTGTAGCGTAGTTGAGTTGTAGTTGTAGTGTCGTGTAATTAGTGTAGTGTAATTGTAGTTGCAGTTGCGGTTGTTGTTGTGGTGTGGTGTAAGAACTAGTGTAGTGTAATTGGTGTAGTGTAAAGTACTGTAGCGTACTGTGGTGTAGCATCGTGTAGTGTAGTCTAGCGCAGTGCACTGTAAAGTAGCGTAGTTGTAATCGTAGCTGTAGTTGTAGCTGTAGTGTAATGTAATGTGATTTGTGTAGTTGTATTATAGTTGTTGCTGTAGCTGCAGTTGTAGTCGTAGTGTAGTTGTAACTGCACTAGTTGCTGTTGTAGCTGTAGCTGTAGATGGATCTGCAGTTGTAGTTGTAGTGGTAGTTGTAGTTGTTGTAACTGTAGTGGTTGTGGTTGTAGTTGCACTTGTAATGTAGGCTAGTGTAATGGTAGTTGTATGAATGACACTTTCGGGAAATCCATTGTTTGAAAAATGCTCTTGCGCCTGTGATTGCGCATGCCATCATTTCCGTGCATTGATAAAACGATTCTGGGCTGCGGCACCGCAGCTGTTCAAGCCTTAAATTCCAATAACCTCACTCAAACATATACAAGCTTTACAAAGTCTCTAAAAGGGATACCGCATGCTCATCTGGCAGGTTGGAAACAAACACCAAACTTTCTCAAAGGGCATTCCTTTTGGAAATAAACCCTATCCTTATTCAGAAACACATCAATGGGAAACCTCAAGGAACCACATGCTTATTTGCCTGACACATGTATCACAAATAGGGACGTGCCAAAATTGAATGAAAATACCGCTCTGGTCCATCTGTATCCGTTTGCTCCCGTCGGCCACAAGACAACATGTTGCCACTTTTCCGATCGCGTACAGAGACTCAGCCAGCTTGTCAGGATTCTCGCATTTTGAGCGAGTGCGCGAGGCAAAGGGCTGTGTTTGGGCATTGCACGATGGTTTGAAACATTGATTGATTGGTTGTTGCAATCTATCTTACATTCTATCTGGCATTGTCTCTGACACACTGGTTTCATCTTATTTCTGACTTTCTATTTGCCATATTTATTGACATTGCATCGGACATTCTATCCGCCGTGAAATCTGACATACTATTTACATATTTCTGACTTTCTATCTGACACCAAATCAGATCGATATTCGCACATTTGAAATGACATATTTCGTGACATTCCATCTGCCATGGATCTGGCTCTGACATTTTAAATTTAAACTGGCAAAGTTTGGGTCCGGCGAGCCCTGGCGAGTGCGGACAGCCCCGTCTGCAGGCCAAAGCGGGCAGAAGCAGGAGGACGAGCAGTAGAGGCGAGGAGGTGAAAAGCAGGACGAGAAGAAACAAGCTATCATAAAACCTAGCCACCCTTTCCTGCAGGCGGAAAAACGACATTGATTTTGGTCACAGGCCAAATAGCAGAATATATGTCAGTTGGATGCACGCCGGCATTTATGTCAATTGAGATCTGCCAGAAAATGTCTGAATATTTTCGAAAACAGATGTCATGGCATGCGCTGCCAGAGCCAATATCAAAACATGTCAACAGTAACAAGTCCAGAGGCTTGCCAGAAGATATGTCCAAAGAAATGCCAAAACAAACATATGTCAGAATAAATCGCATGTCGGAAGATATGTCAATAGACATGCCAAAAGATACGTCAAGGCAAATAACCCTATGCCGGATATATAGAATGCCATACAGAAAGCCTGATGAATGTGTGAAAGAATGTCAACAGATATGTCAGATAGACTGCCAAATAAAAATGCCTGATAGGATGTCAATATATATATATATCAGATAGCATGTCAAATGAAATGCCACATAGAATCTCAAAAAAAAATGTCAAGCAGAATGCCAGACTAAATGGCAAAGAAATGTGTCAGAATATATGCCAGATCGAATGACAGATAGAATGTCGGCCGGGATGCCAGTAAAACATCAGAATACATGTGATGCTGGATGCAATGTCAGCAAATATGTAAGGTAAACCCGGTGGACACGTTACCGTCGCACGATTCCGCCAAAAAAATGGTTTGATCTGCGCAACAGCTCAGTTTTCTGATTGAACATGGTCTTATGACAGATGTTGCGTTTTGCTTCAGGTTGCAACCCTTGCAATATGTTTCTGTGGTTGAAACGAGTCGAATTGACAGCGCAGCTTTTTCCTTTGTCAGCATTCACAGCTTCCCCAGAGCTTGGCCTGTTTTCACAAGCAAAGACTCTGAACCAAGTACCCAACACCATTGTTGGCTGCGGATGTATTCCCACATCAAAGGATTGGCTTTACCATTGGTGTGAGATGAGAGAGAATTTCACTTTTCATCAGCGTCCAAAATGCGTGAAGGGAGCGCCAGTATGGACCCGAATGGAGCCTCTTCCATGTACAGTTTTGTACACACTGAACAATCCTTTTGCATGACAGCGCAGCACTGTCGAAGTAAGAGCCGATGCCGTTTTGCCAAAGCAGAGTAGCAAGGCGCCACATCTGCCAGCAAGACCGTCGTGTAAGTGGCGTAGCAAGTCAGTGACGAAGCAAGTGCAACGTAAGTTATTACCCCACCCCACCCCATCCTCATGTTGTCACGAAGAAAGAAAGTGGCGTAGCAAGTCAGTGACGAAGCAAGTGCAACATACGTTATTATCCCACCCCACCCCAACCCCACCCCATCCCCTTGTTGTCACGAAGCAAGTAAGTGCCATAGCAAGACAGTGACGAAGCAAGTGCAACGTACGTTATTACCCCACCCCACCCCAACCCCACCCCATGCCCACACCAAATTCATGGTCCGGCAAACAGCAGGGGAGCACAAACTAGAAGGTTGTAATATGATATATGAAAGAATATGTATAAAATAAAATGCCGGATAGTATGTCAATAACTATGAAGGTACTGTCACATCAAGTAGTATGCCAGGATGCATGCCACAGTGGGGATCGCACCAAACAGCGCTCGCAAATGGTGGCTAGCCGTCCTAACCGTCCAGGTCCACACCAAACCGAGCCGCGATGGACCCCTGCGCCTGACAATGGAATAGACTCTGGATTGAAACTAGGATCCCCATCGACACCCTGAACACTGATCCATTCCCATGCCCATACAATTTCAATGAGTATACCACATGACTTACTACCCTACAGTTTAGACAGCAACGAAAAATAAATGTTCACGTGGTTGCAGAAATGCATACCTCTTGTTTTGGAAAAACCAGGGAAAGCCTCAGATTTGATAGGCAAATCAACGGCAAGTCTGAGATGAGGTGTTCTGATGCTAACTGTGCAGGTCGTGGTAGATTTCACAAATAAATAAATGAATTTTATATAATTCGTTCAATTTGCGGCTATATGTTGTTCCAACATTGGTTCAAGACACATTGGTTCCCTGGGACTTCATCACCAGAACTCTAACAAAGACTGCACGTTCCTAAATGTTTTTAAGTGTCTCGTGCAATGGCCTCACAGAAGAAAAACCATTGACCTCGTCTCATCTGAAACATTCAGAGCCTGAGCCAAACCAGTTTATCGTCTGTTTTTGAAACTCCAAATCAATCCAAAATAGAAAAGATTGTTTTTTCAAGTCACGCAACTGAACAAATCTCCGCACCTTTGCGACGAGTCTCAGCGTGCGTTTGTCCGCTTTGAGCTCGCATGTGTCTTTGTGGATCGTTGGGGGCCCTTGGCAGGGTGGGGCCCGGTGTCCTTGGTGGCATATAATAGTTTTAGTAGCGCAAGCCAATGTAAACCATAGATATTTTCCGTGTAACATCAGGCGCATGTACCATTTAACCTGCACCACGGATGGTGCGGGGCATGAATGAACTCACGGCTACTTTCCGACATCGCAACTCTGGCACTGCGACGTGTGCAAAAAACCTTACCTAAGGATAAGACCACCTATCCTTTCAGCACTTTTGGGTTTGTTACTTGTCCCAAAATTCGAAATGAACATGCAATATCGGAAACACTTTTTTCTTCTGTAAGGGTCGGAACGTGCGAGCACATCCCATCAAATGAAACCATATATGAGTGACACATTTGTTTGAAACATGTTCGTGAGCCTGTGGTTGCACATGTCATCATATCTTTTGCATCGCTGAAGCGATTCTAGGTTCCTGCGCTGCAGCTTTGCCAGCCTCAATGAGGACAAACCAACAAACCACGGAACACAAATTCCAACCATATCAAACTAACAGTGATATATAAGTAGTAACGGTTTCCATCAACTCACCGTTAAAAAAAAACATTTTCCGACCATATTGTTACCATATTCCAAGAGCCTCACACAACTTTTTGAAATCAATCAACCTCCTGGTCTCAGGGCCACCGCCGGCCGGTGTTCGGCCAGGCCAGGCCGAGGAGGCCAGGTGGGTGAAACGAAGCCTGGGGCACCCAGTAGGAAATGTGAATATTGCTATAGGGAAATTTGAAACTCAAGCACAAGCAACCCCCCTGTATATCATTTTATATCTGTTTTGCATCTGTTTAATTATTGCGCATTAAACAAGGATGAAGATATTACCAGCCTAAATGGGGAGATAGCGAAGTAAAATTCACAAAATGAAGTTTAGGAACCACCGATTTGTGTGGCTGTTTTCGGAAGTCTTGATCATGTCTATATAATTTGTTGCAAAATGCCTAGAGACCCCATTGGAATACTATTTCCACAAACATCGCATCTCAGCGTGTATGGTCCATTTTGCTTCTGTAACAAACCACGTCTTTTACAAAAAAGAAACGTGTTCATCCTTTAGGGGGTGGCAGTTCCACTCAATAAGTGGGTTTTTGTAGCCTTGGTTGAAAGGGTTATATCATATTATATCCCAACTTATGCAGCTGATTACCAGTAGTACCGCGCAAGGCGGTGGCGGAAGTTTCAAAATTACTTTACTTCGTGTGATCCCCACCATGACATTTATAGATTTTCTTACTGGCAAATCTTCTGGCATTCTATCTGACATATCTTCTGGCATTCTATCTGGCATTCTATCTGGCATATC
>Ga0126342_10007082_pt1 | contig 19964 bp, 19 predicted proteins | sample Cyp1metagenome_FD_92528 | JGI IMG/M metagenome (GOLD analysis project Ga0126342, IMG submission 92528) | Coral microbial communities from Lord Howe Island, Old Settlement Bay, Australia - Cyphastrea 1 metagenome | ecosystem: Host-associated > Invertebrates > Cnidaria > Coral ... | reverse complement strand
ATACATTACAATACATTACAATACATTACAATACATTACAATACATTACAATACATTACAATACATTACAATACATTACAATACATTACAATACATACATACATACATACATACATACATACATCCATCCATGCATGCATGCATGTATGCATGCATGCATGCATGCATGCATACATATGCACATTCACATACTCTACCTCGTATATCATATACCATATACCATATACCATACACACATATATGTGCATATATATATATATACATATCCATTTACACACACAGACACACACACAGACACACACTTATTTATATATATATGCATATACACAGACATACATCCATACATACATACAGACAGAGAGCTAGGCAGGCAGGCAGACAGACATACATATATATGCACACAGACACAGCACTTTGTCTGCAATCACATTCAGTCCCATTTACCTATACTGCCAGATTAGTGGGCATGGACAGACGGGGCCCACATAACACGAGCCAGGATGGCAGACAGACGGGTCTGTGTGATAGCAGGTTGAGGTGTGGATCCGTCTGTCTGCGGTGGATGGGAAGTTGCAGACCACCAAAAAAGATAGAGAAGTCAAATCCCACTAGAAACGGTGATTGATTGCCTTTCTTAGATCTTATTTGTGACGTTTTGCCGTGTTTTCTTGTGTTTTTGATCGCTGGTGTTTGCACCGCAAAAAAGCGCGCGCACACACACACATATATATATATAATATAATATAATATAATATAATATAGTATAGTATAATATAATATAATATAATATAGTATAATATAATATAATATTATATAATAGATTATAATATAAATAATATGGTCTGTTTAAGCATGTAATTCAGTGGATTGGATGGCATGTTCACTCTTGAAAGAGGAGAGCTATGAGGGAACAATACGATTACCAACCATCATTGTGAACCTGGGACCTTAAATTTTGAAGTCCAGTCATCCACAACAATCCCATTGTTTCTGTTTAACGGAACGTGGAATGCCAATCTGCCTGGTGGTTTCAGTGGTTTCTCATACATTTTCATTTTTTTCAACATAATAAGAATGGGGGAATAACCCGAACTGACTTAAATGGGTTCGTCTGAAAATAGGGTACCCTCCAAAAATCCATGGCTTTTCCCGGAAAGGGAGGTATACCCCATGTTCGGGACAAACCCAAATCATATTGTTGGTTTTGTATCCCTATGTGCCCATCCATATTTTTGCCAGGCGAAATCCCATGAAACCTCTGTTGCCGGCGTTAGTTTCACCGGGCACCGACACCTGGTGCGCTTTACCCAGTCTGGTCCAATCAACAGGGTTGCTCCAACTTCAGGGGAGGACATGGGTAATTTTACCTGTTCATCTAAATATCCCCGCTGCTGTATCTGGGGTCTGAGGAGCAACCCTGACCGAGAAGAAACAAATCTGCTGAATTGTGCGCAACTGGTGGTCTACTGACACAGTTGGTATTTTTGAGCCATGTCATATACTTAAGTATCTTTTAAAACTATATCATCAATGACCCAATTCTTGGTATGCCTCGTTGAAAAAATGTATGCACATGGAGTCTAATGCTTAGATGATGTTTTTGTACGGTTCTGACGGTAATCATGTAGGAAGCGCACGGGTCTTGATTGGCCAGATGGCAGCCAGACGTTTTCAACTGGCATCATCTGAATTTGACCCTGGGTCACTGCTTTGTGGACTTATTTCACTTGTGACACCCCTGTAGTCAAGCAGCAGCTTTGTCATTGTTCCATCAGCAACACCAGAGATGTCCACACGTCAGACCCAATGGCCAGTTGCAGTGGCAGTGGCCACGAGGAAAAGTGGGTATTGGTGCTGGCATGTTCCTCCAAGTCTGGATCCCAATAATTCCAATGTTGGAAGGATGCAGCAGCTCCAATCAGCCAGGATAATTTTGACACCACCACAAAAAAAACTGGGGTCTTGGGGTCCTGAAAAGCAGATGGTTATTTTTTGAGGAACCCCCTCAGATCACCAACCAGGGCTTTTTGTAGGATGACGTTTCAGCCCATGGGGGAGGATGGTTTGTCCCGTGTCTCGGCTTGCTGCACGGTTTTGTCTTTCCAAGTCACTAAGTGGCCCCTAGCCATGTGCCTTGGAGACGGTGGATCGTGGCGATGTTCGGAGCGCCCAGGGATCCACAGGATCAAAAACTGAGATTCTGATGACTCATTGACAATGGATTTCCCTGGGTTTCTGCCTCAAACATCTTGAGCCTTGGTATCTCCAAGACAACTGCCAAGTGATCCCTGTAGTACTCGCAGTACTCCGGCTTCCTTTTGGCGGCCTTGATGTAGGGGTGTGACATGCCCAAGGTCGAGGACATGGCGCATCTCCCTCGGTTCCCTTGTTTGGGTCACAGGCTGGGGAAACCTTTGGCAAAGCAACTGGAATTCGTGGTAGGCAAGGTAGCATGGACGTGGAATATGGATATGATATGGATATGGATGGTAACAGGTCAAACTTGAATGCCAAATTCTTGGGACGCATTTTTGACTAAAACCCAAAAACATGGAAAGAAGGGCGCAAGGTGGATTTGTTCCCAACTGTGCAGCACGAAAGGCCCACTGCCATGGATGACAATGCAACTTGGAGATGGCGTTGGGTTCATAGAGCTTTCTCATCGTTTGGCCCAAGCCCCAAGCCTCAGATTTTGTATGCACAGTGGCCTTGAAGAAAGTGTGCCAGAAGAGAGTGTGCGAAGCTGTTGCTTGTGGGATCTGCTTAGGTTTGAAATTAGAGGCTATGCACGTTCTGCATGGCTTGGGGCTCAAGTCTGCAACAGGTCAAGTTAGGTAGGTCAGCTAGCCGCTAGCAGCACAATTCCACGGCAGCTTTCTTAAAGAGTGTAGCATGGGAAATCTTCCAGGCAAAGAAAATTGTGACGATTGCTCAGAATCGTGGGACTACAAGTGCAAGGCCAATGTCCATTTTCATTGCTCGAAGCACTACTTTGAGCGCTTGCAGCTGGGCACTTTGCCTCATGGTGGTCCAGCATACTGGGAGAGTCGAGCTGGCGCAGTCAAGCTTGACCCAGTGGCAGACTTTAGAAAGGAGGCCACGGACAGCAAAGTGAAGATGTCGTCCAGCATCCCGGCTTCAATCCGAAGTGCTGTGTTGAAGTCGACTAGTCAGCAACAACTCCAAGATCGTTTGCGCAAGGCCGGCGTGAGTGTTGCGGCAGGTGTCGACAAGTCCAACGTGCAGAAGGCACAGGACATCATTCCCAAGCTGCGCGACGCCATTGCCAATGGCAGTGAGGAAAGTGTCGACAGTTTGAGCAAAGAACTTCTGCAAGTGATGCCCAAGCAATCTAAAGTCAAGAAGGTGGCATCGGAAGAGGAGTTGCTGAAACAGATCGAGATTCTGGAGCTCCTGGATGACATCCTGACAAACCAGGAGCTCCAGGATTATGACGCGCTGCTTGAGCACTGCAAGGTAGATGCAGTAGACCCAGAGTCAGGAGAAGCCCAGCTGATCCATCAGTACATGCGGCAGAACATGTCGGACAACCAGCAAGTCATGGGAGCCGAAGTCTTCCGAGTCGCCCGCAAAGAAGAGCAGAACAATCCTCGCTCCAATAACCAGGTGGGGGAGGAGACTTGATATTAGTAATAGTAATATTAGTAATTAGCGGTTCTAGAACCGAAGCCACCCAACTTTTCACGCAAGTCACGTGTCAATTTTTTCCACATATTCCCCCAAGACACGACCAGGTGCTTCTATGGCATGGATCAAAGACTGCCAGCTTTGTGTCCATCCTCCGCTACGGGCTCCGTTTGCCAAAGCACTCAGGGTTGTTTGGACCAGGGATTTACTTTGCGGATGGCACGAGCAAGTCGCTCTCATACTGCTCAGACCAGAGTGACTGCTTGATTGCCCTGGCAGAAGTCAACCTCGGATCCATGTATCCAGCATTTTCTACATTTTCCATATTTTCCGGTGGTAAGCCTCCGGCTGGCGACGATTCGGTCTGGGGAGTCGGACGCCAGTGGCCATCGCCGGCCACATTTGTTTCTGGTTCTTCGGAGCATGCGATGCTGGAGGGTTGTGACATCCCCATGGGACGCATGAGCCCTGTCACCTTTGCTTCAGGCAAGCAGAGTGGACCTTCGGTTCGTGACAACGAGTTCATTGTGTATGAGACTTCTCGGGTGCGCCTGCGTTACCTCATCCGTGCCAGGATTGGCAATGGGGATTCAAAAAGCACCGACTCCGCGCTGTTTTGTGCTCGCAACATCAAACCCACAGAATCGTACTTGGAGTTCATGCAGCAGTTGGGTGCCAAGAAGGTCATGCATTGGGAATACTACTTGGAGCATGCTCAAGATGGCAAGTTTGCGGGATGGCATCCATATGATGAGCATTTGCATGAAGAGCTCGAGCAGCGCTTTGCAGATGGGGAGAAGAATCCAGAAGTAAAGTCTGGCTACCACGGCTTCACCTACGGAGTGGATTTCACACAGATGAAGCAGACGAATCTGACACATTCTAATCACAGAGTCCGGAAGATTCGCCGTGCAGAAGTGGATGTACAGCACGCTGCCAATGGGCCTTGCGTATTGCAGTAACCTGTGCCCACGGACCGTCAGGATCCACTGGGGTGATAGGGTCTAGGCGTGCGCACCTTTGACCATTTACAGTGTTTTTACTACAGCAAAGGTGTAGCCGTCGTTGTAACCAGCTGCCTTGGTTAGGAAGCAGAAAGCTGTTGGCAAAAGACTTAGTAAGTCAGAAAGCCAGCGACCACATGCCACAAAGGCACTTTGACAGAGTTGGCCGCCGGATGCGTAGATGAACAAGGGCTGAAATGGGAAGTGAGCACGGCAGCTTGTGAACTTTTATGGTGCTCTGCTCTTGCTTCTGTCACGCAGTACATTTTTGCCTCACACATCTCAAGCGTGAATAGTGAATAGTGACAAATCACACACAATTCATACCGAATCCATTTTGTCAGTGACTTGGGCCTGTTGGTTTGTGACTTGAACTGAGGCCGGAGCAATTTTCTTCATCCAGCTGTGGGGAAATCGCACCTCTACCATTGCGAGGAGCAGGGACCGAACGGGCAATTTGCAAAAAGGTTTCTGTCATTCTACTTAGGACCGTTTGCTAAGCTAAATATGGAAGGCCAGTATGGCAGTCACAACGTGGTAAGAGATGCCCAGACAAAAGAACGCGAGGAAATGAGCAGCCTGACGCGCACCATTGCTATTTGTTCCGGTGGTTTTTCCCATTTGCTGAACAAATGCAGTCTGGAGAGTCTGAAGGACACATGGCGCCGGGGGGGCTGTTGAGAGGCATAAGAGCGAGTGTATTGAACTCAGCATATTGATCGAACCGATCTCAACACCTAACTGTCAGATGCTCCTGGCGGAGGTCTATGAATACCCTCCGAGTTTTTAAAGTAGCACCTCTACCTTGCAACTTAGGCATGTGCTTGCTTCTTTTTAGGAGCAACCCCAGTTTTCCCCTTCATTTCTTTCTGGTGGGATCACTGGTTTTGTGGGATTGATGAAAAACCACCAAGCCAGTGGTATGGAATCCGTTTCAACCAATGAGTATTGTATCAATGCAGGCCTTCTCTCCGCATGACTGAGATGCCCCGGTGGGCGCCGCGGGCCACACTTCACCAGGCACCCGCACCTGGTGGGCCCTTCTGGGCAAATCAACTGGGTAAACTGTAAACCTTGATTGGGTAGTGAAGCGTTTAATTTTTGGCTGAAATGGGATATGTACATTTGAGAATGCTGCCCAGCATGGTTGCTGCAGAAGATCTTACTGTAGATTAGCCATGTCAAGACCTGTGCGCATGTGACGGCATCTTGACATTGGCCCTGCCAAATTGGATGGCTTGCTTGGTCTTTGTTGTTTTGTCCTGGCATGCTAGCTTGAAAAAATGTTTGCATGCCTTGATGACGGTTTTGATGGTGAGCATGTAGGGAGCGCAGGTGTTGATTGACCAGATGGGAGCCTGTTGATTGACCAGATGGCAGCCAGAAGTTTTCAACTGACATCATCCGAATTTGATGCTGGGTCACTGCTTTGTGGACTTCTTTCACACGTGAACCCTATGGGTTTGTCTGAAAATAGGGTATATTCCCAATTATAGCCATTTAATAGGGATAATGATCATTAACCATTGGGTTTAGGGGTACACTATTTTCAGACACACCCACCTATAGCCTATAGTAGTGAAGCTGCAACTTTGCCATTGTTCCATCAGCAGCATCAGAGAGTCCACACGTCAGACCCATGGTCAGTGTGTAGTCGCCACAAGGAAAAAAGTGATGAGAAGTGGGGGGCCTGCTGGAAGCAATTGGATGGTGAGTTCCCGGTTCCCAACAAATCCTAAACCGCAGTTTATATTCATGGAAGTTCGTATCCATGGTTCCTAACACATGTTGTAAGACATGCTGTCGCCCCCGGACAAGGGTATAAGGTATAAGGTGCACGGTCCAAACATACCCAAGAAAAATAATCTTAATGTTTTGCTATTTAGGATTTACTAGACTAGATCTCAGAAGCTATAGTTTTACCTCTGGTCTGGCACCTGCCTGGCTGATGCGACGATCTTCGAGTCGTTGGCCCAAAGAAGTTCGGCCAAATTGACCCAAGTTGACCCCTGTGGGTGGATGCACTTAATCTGTAAATGATGTAACTTTGATAGCGGTGTACGCGTACTTGTCAATGAAAACAATCTAACTTTAATAGATGAATTAAGCGTCGGCAATCGAACATATCGAACACTGAAACCAGTTTTTTTTTTTTTAAAGTATTTTTCATTATATAATTGCATTTTTTTCTGGCAAACTAGTTTAGTCCCCCCCAAATTGCCCCCAGACTGCCTTCAGCAGTTCCTTTTCGTGGCACCCATGGCCCGCCATGGCCACCCTCGATGCCGCAGACGGTGAAGCTGCCGCCAAGCGCCAACGTGTGGGCGGCTGGGCAGAGAACTGCCTGAACCAGGGCTGCCGCAGCGTCCAATGCTTCCGCAAGCTGAACCGCAACTAGGGAGCAACAGTTGGATCTGGAAGATGATTTCCAATCGTTTTTCCATCGTTAAAAACAAACAATCTCAGGTTGGACAATCATTTCCCATAGATTTCATTTTCAGCTCTTGGCCCCAAAAATAAACCCGCAACAAAAACACCAAGGAAAACCGTCACCGGCCGAGGCATCGACGAAGGCACCTATGGCGTGGTCTACCGCGCCTGCGAGATCGACACCGGCGAGGTGGTGGCGCTGAAGCAGTTGAAGCTGGGCGCCGTGAAGTCGGAGGAGGGCTTTCCAGTGCCTGGGCTGGGATGTTGGCTCTCAAAGCTGTAAGGGTAATGTCAACCCTGGATTAATAAACCCCAAACGGCTGTGAAAAAATGGGAGGGTACCATTTAAGTTAAATGGTTTATGAAAATCCGGGGTTGACATTATAAGAAATGCAATAAATATGCAAGATTCTAAGGATGATTGTTCAAAGGTATTTTGAGGGGATTCTTGTTTCCTGTCTCTCTCTCTCTCTCCCGGTTTTTTGTCAGCACATATGGGGACGTGTGAATATTTCATACCCCGAAGTCCATGTTTTCTCGCGGCCAAGGTTTAAGGAGTGAAACATCCATTTTTTTTGTGTGGGGAAACATGGCAATTAAAAATCCACCATTTATAGTTGATTCTCCCATTAAAACATATTAAAACATCAATTTTTAGGGGATTGTCGATTTCTTCATGGCTTGGGGCTTCACTTCTTTGTCCCAGATGTCCAGGTGGGGAAGATGTACCCTCTGGTAATTTGGTATGTAGCTATGGAAAATCGCCTATTTATGCGCATTAGAGATAGCACAGTCTTAAATTACCAGTTGGTAAATGATAGCTTTAAACTGGACTGTGCTATCTTTTTCTATCATTTTCAAACTCGATGTTCGGATCCTATCATTCCCAACCGTATCTTCCAGCCGTGGGATGGGAAGGTCTCATCCATCCGCGAGATTTCGCTGCTGCTGGAGCTGAACCATCCCAATGTGGTGCAGTGCCGCGAAGTGGTGCCGCGAAGCGTTGAAAGAAAACGTGGTCAAAATGGGTGGGTTTTGTTGGTGAAGATTATGGCCACTTTGCGGAAAACAATGGTTCTTTTTTAAGGCAAAACGGAGTTTCCATGGATTTACTGTAAAGGTTCCATGCATCCATTTCTGGGATGTATGATGATGTATGAATCTTATTTGGTCACACAAATTTTCATCAATTTTTCACAATCTGAGTGAGAAGACAAGAACTTTGATGAGCCAGTGCGTCAAAACTAGAACATTCTGATTAATTCCTACCACCCGTTTGACCCTCCAAAATGCTGAAGGGGGGTATTTGATCTCGGGGGGAGGGGAGTATAAAATCATATAAAATCCCAACTTTCTTGAACTAGTCAGCTTCCGAGATGTTGGGGCAGAATTCTGCACCTGCCCAGGTGCTGGGAAATACCATGCAGCATGTCTATATGGTCATGGAGTACGTTGAGCACGAGCTGGCTCCTCAGGAGCCGCCACCAGCCCCACCAGCCCTCGAAACCTCTGGTCATTTGTTACATAGCTATTGAACATGGCCATTGCTGGTTGATTTACCGTATTTACCTATAAACAATGACTCAACATTATGGTGATTTTCCATGGTTTTTTTTTGGTATGTTGACCAGAGGCTAAAGCTCCGCAGTCGCTGAGTCGCTGAGGCTCAAGGTCCTCATCACCCAACAACGTTTCGCCGTGGCGGAGATGAAGTGCCTGCTGCGGCAGCTGCTTCTGGGCTTGGCCCATCTGCATGCCATGTGGATCGTGCACCGGGATCTGAAGACCTCCAACATCCTCTTGGACAGGAGATGATCAGAGCTGCGGGGAGACGCCACCTGGGATGGGTTGGGAAATTGATAAGTTCATAATGTTCATATGAGTTCAATGTGGGATGAAGTATCTTGAATGGTTTGAGCTTAGAGCCATGAGGCATGTTTGTTTATTGGAGAGGTGTTTGGTGATGGCCCCAACAGAAATCAAGAAGGGATCGGAGATGGTGATGGTGTAGCAAAAGGCCTGATGGCCAGGGAAGCCATGGCAGTTCGGACAGGAACGGCATCCTGAAGATTTGTGACTTTGGCTTAGCGCGGCACTTCGGACAGCTGGGACGCTCAGAATTTGGGACTGGCCTGGATTTTCATGAGAAGTCTTGGACAGGCGGCAGGTTGTGCTAGTTGGCCACCAGAGTGAACCGCCAGCCAAGGCCCTTGAGACCCTACACCCACAGAGCCAGGGCCTCAGTGGGGGAAGACATCCGAGTTTGGGAGCTGGAGTTCGGCCCTCCTCCATGACATTTCTGCTTGGCTTTGCGCTCATATTTATCTTTTAATTAATTTTGGCCTCCCGTTCCTTCTTGGGCATGCTTAATTAATATGCAATAAAATGTAATGAACATCAATAATAATAAATTAGTGTCCCAAGTTCATTTGCAATAAATATCCATAAATCATCATAAATCCTCCAAGTTCGGGAATTCTTCAACTCATCACCCAAAGAATTTCACTGTTTTTTTTTTTAAACAGGTTTCCGGCTGGAACGATGCGCCCAGGTACAGTCCCTGTGGTACCGAGCTCCTGAGTTGCTGCTGGGGCAAAGGAGCGTCTGCTTTTTTAGGGGCAAAATATCACCCAAATTTTGAGAGTTTTCTTTATATATATATATATATGTATATATATATATGTATAGGTATGTGTATGTATATATATATATATATGTATATATGTATATGTATAAGTATATATATAGTATATGTGTATGTGTATGTCTATGTCTATGTATATGTATGTATATGTGTATATGTATGTACGCATATTCAATTACATACATGAGTCCTTCCAATTGGCTCTTTTGTTTCAGTTTTGACCCCAACAAATAGTTCCACTTGGAGTTTTGAGAGTTTTTATGCCTTTCTATAGCAGTATATATATATATATGGCATGTATGTAGTGTGTAGAGTGAGACTTGGCACCGCTGGCTGCCAGGACCTACAGCAACGCCATTGACGTTTGGAGCAGTGGCTGCATCTTCGCAGAGATGCTGCTGCGGCGCCCCGTTTTCGAGGTGCCGGGTCGTCCCCACCATGGTGGGTTGGGCCGACCGGTCGGCCCATAAAACTGGGAGAATTGTAGGGACATTCTGCAGATCAATGGAAAGATCCCCATGAAGCGAAGCTTTTTTCGGTTTATGAATGTAATTTGCCCAGGATGGATGGAAAATGGTGAAAATGTGCTCCCCAAAAAGAGGATTGAAGCTGTTTCTTAATGGTAAAAACCCTGGTGGTTCTGATATTGGCTCATCTGCAAAGGGCTTGGCCTTTCTTTGGTTTCAGGACCCAACCTTGCCGACCAGTTCGAAGAAAAGACGTGATGTTGGAATGTATTTGTTATATCATATCACGCACACACACACACACTATATATATATATATATATATTATATATATATAATTTGTCTGAAATGAGGGTACTCCTAAATTTGATGGTTTGTCATATTTTTGTCATCATCATCCCTATTTAACTTGCCATGAATTGTGGGTACACCCCTTTGTCGCGCTGATGCCTCGCCCAGGGGCTCTAGATTTTCATTTCTGGGTTGGGGGTAAATGGTCTAACGCCACGGATTGGTGGTTAAGCAGTGGTTCACCATTTCAGAAGGTGACGCTGATAGAGGAAATGTGATGAGCCCACTGTTTTAACCATCAATTCTTGGCTTTACCCAAATGTTTGGTAGAGTTACACCTTCCAATATTACATTTTTTTGCATCCCTAAATTTGGATTGATTCCATTTACAGTAATCCCAAAAAAAAGATGCAGGAACGCTTTTTAATTGATCACTAATGTTTTGAAAGTCATATTCTATCTTTGAAATGGGCATTGCTATAGGTCCCAAGTTGGTGACGTGCTTTCTGCCAACACACCCAACTTGCTGCCGTGGCAGGGCAAGGCCGAAATGCATCAGCTTGGGCTCATCATGGGCCTTGTGGGCTTACCAGACGAGGCGTCGTCTCGGGTTCTGGGCCCCAAAGGTTTGGGGCACTTTTGCCACGGAAATCAAGGCCAACTAAGATCGTGAAACTATACCACTTTGGGGGGGTTTGCCAGCTATTTTGGGGGATGGATTGACCACCAAAACTTGGGGATTCACCGATGAACCTCACTGAAAATGGATTTGACATATGATTGACATTGACACAATGATGTAATGGACGGTAATTGTAATGGGAGTAACGTGGGTCTGCCTGGAAAATGGGGAATACCTCAAAACTTCCATTTGAATCAAATGGATTCAAGTGGCATTTGAATCGGGAAAATGATGATCGATTTCAGCTGCCAGTAATGGGCAGAACAGCAATGATAAACTGCTTGGTGTTGCAAACATGGTCTGTTTTCAACCATACTTGGGACGATGATCCCCAGAGCCATTCACACTTTGGATGGCCACTTCAAATCAATAAACATGATTTTGGTGGGATGGGGTTTGGGAACCGCCAGAAATGGCCGTTTTCGCAGTTTCGGCAGGAGTCGTGGCCTGGATGTAGCGAGTTGCCCCACTGGAAGATGCTGGAAAGCTTCAAGGACACCATGCCAGGTGCAATGGGGAGTGAATCTGTGAAGCTTCTGGAGCTTCTGGCATGGGCGGTGATAGGCTCAACCAGGAAACGGGCTGGGAAGTCCCCTGTAGAGGTCCGTTTTGATGGGAAAATCCTTGGACTAAATGGATCTCAATGATTTGCCATTGCCATGTTTGATTACCAAAAGGTATCCCTCATCTAATTTTGAAGATATCGATCATTAAGGTGGAGAATGAACCAAACCCAAATGCATCCGTGGGGGTTCAACCAAGTCTCCCCGAAGGTGACCAACCAAAATAGATGGCTAATAAAATATCATTATCAAATATTATCAATAGATGCTCAGTATGCAATTTGGTTATTGGAGGTTACTAGTTGAGAAGCCCTGAAGAACCCAAACATTATTAGGGATTTATTAGGCTCCCCAAACAGCCCAAAAAACGATGGCCAACGCACGGCGAAGACTTCCTGAGCCAGGCTGGCGAGAACTCTTCCCCGAGCCGCCGGACAGTACGCTGTCGGAGTTGGGCCTGCTGCTAATGCGGGGGTTGCTGGAATGCTGTCCAGCAAGGCTTATTGTGGAAATGCTGGACATGTTGTCAAGTGGCTGAAGTTGACGTATGCTGGCCACATCTGTGAAAATCATTGACATCTTGTTCGCAGGGGATGCAATACGTGATTGGATTGAAACTTCACGCTCGTTCGCACCACGGTGCAAGATTTGAGAAACGCATCATGCCACCGTTTGAGTTGCCACCCATTGGTCTATCCACTTGTCATGCCCGGAGGCGTCTGGCGGCAGCTGATGCAGTGGAGCACCACTACTTTCAAGAGGCATCTCCATCACCTGGGCCTTGCTACAGCCCGTCATCATGCCGAAAGTCACTGAAAAAGAAAGTGATGCTTTAAAAAAAGCCTTCCATATTTCACCGGGTACTTCTCAGTGAAATTTGGAGTAATACCGTGTTTTTTCCCGGAGAAATTTGGAGGTACAGTACGCAATTTTGACATCAACATTTTGGGTTTAGCCTTTAAAACTATACAGGGTGTTTGTTTCACACAGTTTCACTGGGGGCTCAACTTTGTATATTTATTGGCTTGGCTTGCCACACTAAAACTATACATGTAGTTTACAGTTTCTACACGTTGCAATCCAAGAAATATGGGATAGCAACATGTAGAATCTAGAAACTGGCTTCATATCATTTATCAAGTTTTAAGAAGTGACCATACATGTTGTTTAATCACCTTATCACCTTCACTTTTGTGAAATCTGCCTTAAACCTGCCGCGTTTTTTGCAGGTGCCACAGCCACAAGAGCCCAGCATGTTGCCCACCTTTAAGGCCGGAATTGGTGGGTCAAATGATCACTGGATAAATAGAACATTGGATAAATAACTATATCCATATTAGATAAAACACCATTAAATATAATGCAAATAACTATAATATATAGTCTATATTTATTATAGATAGCTATATATTAGATAACTAACATTTTTTTATAAGTCAACATAAATGAACATTAGATACATAACTACATGCTTAGCGGCTTAACATTAAAACCATGACAACAACCATGACAACATGAATGTAATGAATGACATATTTTCATACCCTCACCACACAATTGAATGGGATAATGATGGGTGAGTATGATCAGGATAACTATTATATATATATATATAACATATCCATTATATAATGTATAGTGGGTTAATAATTGAATATTTTCATGATGAATGGGATATTACTAGTGGATGATCTGAACGGACGCTAATCCATGGAATGAAATGGAATTCCGCACATGTATGGCAAATGATTGTGCTTCCCATTGGTTTTCTTATGGTTTGTTATTTTTTGTTGATGTTTCACGTTTCCGACTTAAAACAAACAATCTACGTGTTTGCCATGTAACATGGCCATGGAAGTCATAGATAAATCATGCAACATCATTTGCTTTCAGGGGGCATTTTCCATGGCTATGTTGGAGGGTAAATGGAAGGAATGAAATTCCAAAATGTGCGGTAAATGATTGCAATCCAGTGTTTTGTCGGTGTTCAACTTTTCAGGACTTGGATGAAGGGAAGTCGTGCACAAAATCCCCAACTTCTAGTGGTAAGAACTACTGAGAATTCCATTGAGCCAACCCAATGACAGTTGGCCGATTTCGTTGGGAAAACTGCGAATTTTCAGATGACCAGCCAAGGGCACCAGGGCTTCCAGATTTGTCGGCCATTTTGTCAGGAGTCCAACAGCTCAACGCGTGGGCAGAGATAAAAAAACAGGAGCTGTGGAATCAGATGGCTGGAATCAACGACTGCCCGGCAGGTAGACCTTGTCACCCAAACACACCAACAAAAATCAGGACTTGGGGGGGTAAAAGCAACAACAAAAACGCCACCCAATGACATATATGATGGTGTATATATATATAATATACATATATAATATAATATTATATATATACATCTAACATATATATATAGATATAATATATAAATATAATATATGTATATATAATTATAATATATGTATATATAATATAGGTATATATAATATAGGTATATATAATATAACATATATAATATATAATCAATATATGATATAATATAATGTCATATAACATAATATAACATAATATAACACACCATAATATAATATAATTATAGTTTAACATATGATATAAGTGTGGCTCCGCAGCTGCGGGGCTTCTTAAAACGGGAGTCAGCTGGCGCCGTCGCAGCTGATTTCCAGGCTGGAGCTTGGGAGCTATGGATGGCCCCAGTGAGTGGCTGATTAATCAAATATGGAGGTTTTAATGGGAAAACCATGGGAAAACCATGGGAAAACCATAGGAAAACCATAGGAAAACCATAGGAAAATGGAGGTTTACCCTCTGGTTATGTCAAAATAGCTATTGAAAATGGCCATTTATAGCGAATTTTCCCATTCAATATGGTGATTTTCCATAGTTTTTGGTATGTTTACCAGAGGGTAACCAACTGGGAATATCATCATAAATCATAAATCCATAAGTGGTGAATCCATATCTAAGCCATAAATATTAAATATAAATATAAATAAATAAATCAATAAATATATATATATATATATAACACTTCCACAATTTTCCATATGCAACTGGGTTGGGCATCATTGGGCATCAGCGATTGAAATGGGGAGCCAAAGTGGGGCGTTTCCCAACCTAAGGTGAGCAAAAATCAAGTCATGGATACTGTAGATAGATGGGTTTCTGTGCCAAAATGGATAAACGGCGCATTTAAATTGTTAGACTCTTCCAGGTTGGGAAACTTTACGAAACAATGCGTTGCTTCTGAGTTGTTTCTTTCTGCAACTTGGGCAGGGAGCCTATGCCGGCTGACGTGAGTCCCTGAATGCCGGGAGCCTACAGTGCGATGGATGGAAGTGACCGCCTGCCCCTTTCAGTTACTGCAGCAGATACGCAATCTCACCCAGTGCGTGATCACCTCGTTTAATTACAGGGAATAAACATGAATAAGCGGGAGGCGAGAGCAAAAATCGGATACGGGGAAGTTGGGTCTTGAAGCCCTTGCGAGTGAAGCCCTTCCAGTCAAAAACAGCGGTTTCAACGACCAATCCATAGGCACTGTGTCACCTTTATTTTCTACGTGGCATATGGGCTGGCCAAAAAAGTGGCATATGGCTTTGCCCAAAAGCGGTACATCCATACACGTTGCACCAAAATTGCACTTTGAGCACGGAAAATGATGATCAACCTGTGCATTTTCAACTGTTTAACTGCCATTTTTTACAGGGTATAACCATCAGTTTCAACTGACATCAGGCCCCCAGGAAATGTGCCCTTCCCCGCTCGACGAGTTGAGGTGCGCCTCGAGGATATGTATGTGTGGAAGAGATCAAGTCTTTGTTTTTAATATATAGATATCTAATATCTTATAGAAATGAATAAATAAATAAATATATATATATATATACTGTATATATATATATGTATAGATAATATAGATCTAAATATGAATAAATACTAAAAACACATATACATATTGTTGCAACGGATGCTTTTATTGTTTGTATAATTGCTTATAGCTGTTTAACTCAAATCCACTCTATCCCGTGGGTAGGGTGGCTGCCTTGTATCTCTTCTTGTGAAATTTCCAGCCAGGGGTGTTGGCGACAAACAGGTCAAGATCATCCAGCATCATTCCAGCATCATCAGGTTTTGTTGCAGCCACATGTGTATAAGTGGTTTCTCAAGTTTACCAGCAACATCGATGATTTGAAACGTGTGAAGCCGCAGGCGCGTACCCATTAGATGCCTGTCCGATGTTCATGGCCAAGCCCAGCTTGGTCACTCCACTGGGTAACTGGCGAGTGGCCATACTACCGTAAATTTATAGTAGCTCATTTATCAATATTTATCCGTAAATGGCAGGAACATCAATGGACAACCATGAGGTTTTGGGTTATCCATCCCTATTTTCAAATCCGTTGCTATCCCCGCCGTTTCAGCTTCACCAGTGACGGATCCGCGGCTGGGATGGTGGTGATTGATGTGTGCGGCGAGCTGCGCTGGGCTGATGGCGTGAGCTGCGAATCTGCGGGTGCAGTGGTACAGCCGAAGGTGGGAGGGTTGGCCAGCAAAAATGGATGAAAAATGACGCAAATTATCGTATTAGGTGATGGTTTGACATATTTGACATTATTTGACCATATAACATTATATAACCATGTATGATTACATGGATTTCACGGGGTACATAGCTGCAGTAATCTAGTTGGCCGGCGGTTTTAACAGCAGAACAGGGATTTCAGCGGCATTGAATAAGGATAGAACTAATCTAATGACTAGATGCTTCCTGAGAAATTGGGACGGAATTCGAAAGTTGTAGTTTTAATATGTTTTATTGCAATGCCTACCCAGACACGCACAAGCATACATGGGAAGGAAGATCATTCAGGATCCCTCCCCGTTGTGGTGCCTGGTGCCTGGTTGAATTTGGGAGGGGAAACGTCGCCAACGGTGGGAATGCACCATTCTGAGTAGGAAATCATCTCCAAATGGACTGAGTTATGAAATGGTCACGAGCACGGGTGGGATGGACTTTTCGCCACTTGAATTGAAGTATTAAGTGGTTTTTTGAAACACAGTGCAGTGCCCATTTTAATAGGGACGAGTTACAAGTCAGGGTGCGGCCTCCAAAAGGGGCAGCGGGACTTGGACAGCCGTGATTAGATTCGAACACTACAACGTGCTTATATATCATGCCCTCCGGTAATCACACATGGCTTGCTGGAAAATCCTCCATTTAGTTCGATGATTTTCTCATATTTTCCCGTTAAAAATCTACCATTTTGATCCATTTTGTAGGCCAGGATGTTCCCATCAAAACCCCCATATATATATATATACACACATATATATATATAATATATATATATATATAATTATGTTTTTTTCCCTGAGGTTTTCTATGTTCTTCCCACGGAAACCTACCGTTCAAACACCCCCATGATCCGATCGAAACGGATCACATAAAACCGCCAGACCACCGACTTAGCGGGCGACGCCGAAGTGCTGTGCTTCTTGAACGAAGCGCGCGTGGGAAAGGGCCAGTACAACGTGCCGCACTACGTGATCCAGGGCACCTTGCAGGAAACCAGGGAGGTGTGGAGATGTTTGGAGATATTCAACTTCTGGCGAAACAGAATCTGGTAGATTTAACCACAGCCATACCAACGGCCTGAACATACAGTAGCATGTCCTGTTACTTGTAGTGTGTCTGAAGTTTTCTACTACCTGCCAGCCAAGGCTACTACCACGATGATGGACCGCCCTCACTTGAACAGATCGTTGAAGGTGGGAGGGGAGGTTCCTTCAAAGAGGTTCCAGTGTAGAAAATCTAACTGTAAGCCGTCCCCAGTTTTCCTGTACCAAACTGGGTAGTATAAACCATCTCCAACTGGAGCTTTATGGTTGCGTCTGCCACATGGTTCAGCGGTTTGCCCACAACCAAATGTCACATCCAGACTAAACAGTTCCGTGTTTGTCACCAGAGTAAGAACGAAAACACCGGCTACACGCAGTGATTTTGACTCTAGGCTTCCAGGATTTGGAGTCTCAGGGTTTGAGTTGGTGAGCAGGTTTAGGTTCTTTGAGCTTTGTAATTTGTGGTTGTAAATAATTGAACAACGCTGGCCCTATCAAGGGATTCAAGCATATCAAAGGATATCCGTGGTGGGCAAACGTTTGGCCTGCAGCGAACATGGCAATACGGCAATCTACCCATTTGCTAATATTTATACTATCACATATAATTACCCCACATCTCAATGGTGGGTGAATTCTAAAATTGATGCTTGGTTTGCCACATTATTTGTTCATTGATTTTCCTTGATTGCATTGTTGAGGGGCAATCTAACCTGCTTGACGTAGCACAGGTCCATCTTATACACTTGAGACAGCTCCCTCCAAAGCAACACACAGGAAAAAACTGGAGAGCAATGGCAGCCAGCAGGTTGCCCCTCTTCCATTTTTCTCCCAAAAACATTGGGGAACATCCCAGCGAATCCCACCCCATGCCTTTTTGGTGAAGAGTCCTTCCCCAGGTTGCCGCATCATCCGCGAGAAGATCGAGGCGAACAAGAAGGTCCTGGTCATTGCTCCATCTGGGAAGGTGTCCCGGCCCCAAAAGAGTCGTTCCAGTGTTGGGGTCACTGGGGAAAGCCACAGAAATTCGACTCCCAGTGGGGATATGCTTAGGGAGATGGTCGATTTTACCATATCCAAATATGTTGAGTGTTCCAAGAGAATCCTTCAATAGATTATGTGTAGAGGGCTTAAATTTGCCCAGCTCCATTTCTTGTTTTCTTGACCAATTTGGCTATGGATCAATACCTATAAGTACCATTTTTAGGGTGATGAACATCCATAAATCCCAGCTATTTTGAGGTGACCTATCCCCATTCGTTTCACCATTCGTTTCACCATTCGTTTCGAGTCACACATCGATTCAGAAAGGGGGGATCGTCTTCGCGGCCGCTTCCAATGCCCAGCTGGCCGCACCAAGGAGTTCCTGTCACATCGTCCATTCTCAGCCCTGTGTGTTGCAGCGTATCCTCTGTTGATGACTCTTGGAACTGCAAGATCTGCTAGACTTACCCTCTGGTAAACTAACATAACTATGGAAAATCACCATTTTTAATCGGAAAACTCACTATAAATGGCCATTTTCAATAGCTATGTTAAATTACCAGAGGGTAGCAGTTCAGAGCACTGCTTGCATGTTATCGCTGGCCTTCGAGGTGTTCTGGATACGGCCGATTTGGTCAGTCTCCTGTTCCAAGATTGTACCAGCCTATCAACCAGACAACAGGACAGGTGAACGACGCATTTTTTCATGTGGCCTCAGCCCCCAGTCCAGGTTATTTACTGTATATATACAATATAATATGACATACTATAATATAGTATAATATAATATAATTTATGATATATAAGGCATTCCTTTTCAATCTTTTTCCATAAACGAGGAGAGATCATGCCCAGCTCACCATTGCCCGGCTATCTTCGGATAGCCGCTTAGCCGGGCTTAGCCCCAGTCGGTGTGTCTGGTGGCTGAGGAAAAAGTTGAGTTTAGAGGCGGCCTTGGCACCGTGGGCCCAGCTAGACCTTGGGTTTCGGCTGCTCGGCAGCAACAAATGATGCTAAGTCAGGTGAAACTTGACCTTTAGTGGCAAAAAATGACTAAACTCTAAACATCCCCAAACTTATTCCATTGAACATCACACAACATTTAGCCATCAGATCTCTATTACACAAATGATATCCCAGTTGTGGTTGTTTTTATATCCAAGAAACCCATAACTTAAATCCATAACAACATGACCAGTTTAACCATCATTTTTCATGGTTTTTTTCAGACCTTTCCGAGGCAACACTCGTGGGCCAACGTGCACAAGCCTCCGCCCAGTGGCAAGCTCTCCCTGACGACCTGTTTGACGGCGCTTGATTTGGCGCTGAGGCCAGGTCGCGGAGGTCTGACCGAGGTCATCCCGCTTGGGTTATAAGCCCAGTTATGGGATAAGTAGGGTTAATCATGGTTAATGATGGTTAATGATGGTTAATGATGGTTAATGATGGTTAATGATGGTTAATGATGGTTAATGATTGTTAATCATGGTTAATGATGGTTAATGATGGCTAATGATGGTTAATCATGGTTAATGATGGTTAATCATGGTTAATGATGGTTAATCATGGTTAATGATGGTTAATGATGGTTAATGATGGTTAATGATGGTT
>Ga0126342_10007081_pt1 | contig 19971 bp, 15 predicted proteins | sample Cyp1metagenome_FD_92528 | JGI IMG/M metagenome (GOLD analysis project Ga0126342, IMG submission 92528) | Coral microbial communities from Lord Howe Island, Old Settlement Bay, Australia - Cyphastrea 1 metagenome | ecosystem: Host-associated > Invertebrates > Cnidaria > Coral ... | reverse complement strand
ATATACATATACATATACATATACATATACATATACATATACATATACATATACATATACATATACATATACATATACATATACATATACATATACATATACATATACATATACATATACATACATATATATATATATATATACACATGTGTGAGTATGAGCATATAGTTGCAACCTCAGGACCCTTAGTATCAGGACCCGTAAGTCACCGCGTCCAGTCGCCAGCTCCGCATCCCTTTCTTTTTCGGCGTGGGGTGGCCATGGCGAGCTGGCGCCGAAGATGGCAGTTTCGAATCGGGAAATGATGATGAACTAATGGATTTCAGGGGACACCATTTTGGACCAAGCCCTATGAATTGATGCTTTCAAAAATTACACCAAATGCAAAAAATGTATAAAAATGTACTGTGCCCCTGTCATATAACATCTATACCGACGGATTGGCCACTGAGCCAAGCGTTGCAGATGCTGGCGTCATGCCGGGAACGGTGAAGATGACTTCAAGTTTCTCTGAGCTTTTAAGGCTAGAAACTGGAGCCATACCCCTGTATGATAGTATGCTCCCGAGAAAATCATCGTCTTGTCCAGGGATACCCCCCATCGTACCAAGTTGAAAAGAGGTAACGAATCCCCTCAGCTCTTGAACCCAATCCTCGAAGGATGACTTTTCGTGAGATCTCCATGTGTTTCCCCAATGACTCGGCACGTGATTCCGGAAGCTTCCATGGATTGAAGGGAGTAGTTTCCAGGAAAACCTTGTACAGATTTGTACAGTACAATTCACTTCCAGGAAAAAGAAATAGGCTTTCCCAAGAAAATGCTGTAAGCCATCCAATGAAAGCTCTATCAACACCACCGCTTCGCCTGGATGTGAGAGTTCTGTCCACGTCAAAGAGACAAAGACATTTTTCAGGCGCAGGCCACTCGAATTTCTCCTGGCGTCCCCTTCCATCCCTGCGGTGTCCCAAAGAAATGATCCTACAAATGGTGGATTGTCCATAAAAAGGAGGTTTGATAATCTATGGACAATCCACCATTTAATAACAATAGTTAACATTTAATAACCATATGGTTGTCATTTAACAATAGTTAACATTTAATAATGATCCTGCAAAAAAAAAAAGTTAAATATTGTTAAATGACAATTGTGGTCGGGACAAACATTGGGGATCTTATGATGAAAACAATATAAGTGGGAATATCACCTGTCAACATGCAGGCACTCAACAGTGGTGGCTGGATTTGAACTATGATTTCTTGGGGTCGAGAATTGTGAGGCACACCCAAGTCATCACGATGCTTGAGCATGGTGCATTTCCCTGTTTGTTGGTTCGATCACACACCCAGATTCTTGTTGGCCAAATCCCTGTGTCTACTGGCTGTAAGGTTCATGGGTGACAACTCCTCAGGCTCATGGCGTTTTAATCCCGTGCAGTGGAGGGTTGCTACCCAACAGACGAGAGAAAACAACCATGTTCATGCATGTTCATCCATGTTTATCCATGTTCCCTCTCTTCTAGCGATGATTTGTGTTTGTCTGAAAATATGGTACCGCAGAATCAAGTGGTTAATCATCATTCTCCCCTGCGAACAATGCCATCCTTGTGGGTATACCCATTGAGTTAACCATACCATATCCCAATATGATATAACCAATAGTGACATTACAAGGCTGTTATCCAAAAATATCATCCCAATATTAACGAATATTAACCCATGATTACCTCATCTTCTCATTACAAGGCTGCTGTTGCAGCACCCCGAAACGCCAACGTCTTCCCGTCTTCCCCGCCAACCTCTGGATTCACGGCAGCTGAGGCAGTGATGGGCGAAGGCACCAAGCAAACCACCCTGACCAGGCGCCAGAAAACACCAGGGAATCGACTTCCCGGGAAATGCACCAGCAATATCCTCAATGGGAATTTCAGGATCCTAAAATGGAGGTACCTACCATATATAAGGCCTATATAAGGATCCTGAAATTCCCATTGATATCCATCAATATTCATTTTTTGTCTATGATTTTCCCAACGTGCAGAGGCTCCATTGCCAGTTCCAGCGCTATGTCGCTATGTTCAAGTGGCCAGGCAAAGCAATTTGGAACCACCCAGGATGTGTCCTCCATAGTGTTAGACACTTTTTGTCGAGTCCCATGAGGGGCCCAATATTTTGCTGGAAACAGTATGCCACAATGGTGCTGATTACAGTCCTATCCCGCTTTTATTGAAGACCAAAATGAAGGACCTCCTAGTTGCTTGATAGATTTCCCTACTATGGGTTATCATAATCCCCAATAAACTCGATAGTATAAGTCCCTATATCAACCAATCAACCAGGGTATTTTGTATGGCTCATTTGGGTTGATTTTCTTTTCTTTCGAGCCCTCTGCCACCAAGGTACACAGACACCCCCAGCAGCACTGCAGCCACAGCCTGTGCAACACCCATCATTTGACGCTGGCATTGAACTGGGACGTACACTGCTACATCATTCACAGGAATATATTGTATATAACCAACCAAAAATCAGGATGGTAAATATGTTATATAATGTTAACCAGCAAAAACCGTGCTAATCTCTATGGGGCATTCCCTCAAAATGGCCAAGTAGAAGCCAGACAAAGAAAACAAAAGAAATAGACGAAAAAGAAATACATAAATATATATATATATATATCAAAACAAAATTCAGGAAAGCGGAGACGAAAAAGTAAGAAGAAAGTGAAAACGAAAGAAACATAGGAACTCTTTAGCAACATCACTGGAAAATGCATTCTTCATAGCTGGGCTACCTTTAGATGATCCGATGTTCTCCTCTGATCACCTTGCCATTTCCTTTGAAAACCGCTGGTCTTCGTGTGTTTTCCTTTGTTTTTTCCCCTACAGTATCAGTACAAGTGTGTGTTCCTTAACAGGTGTTTGTGAATACTCCACATGTCCACCTTTTAGTTGTGGTAAGAAACCAAAAGAAACAACAAGAGCACAAAAATCAGTTCTTCTCAAATCATATCATGTTGCCTTTGGTGTCCTTTGGTTTCCTTTGAAATCCAAGGGGGAAAATAAGGAAAATAAAACCCGAGGAAAACACAAACCAATCAAGGAAAGTCCAAGGAGGCTACAAGCCCATAGAATGCATCAATCATGCCTGTTGCTGATATTTTTGCAAGAAAGAGAGGACAAAAGAGAGCAAAAAGTAATAAAGCGAACCTGGGAGGAGTCAAACCTCCAGAACATGCGTTTCAGCCATGGCGGGCAAGAGGTTCTGTTTCCTCCTTCTTTCTTTTGATCCAAACCGCCAGGTCACCCAACGAACCGTAGGTTTCGTCAACATTAGCGGCCTTTAAGGGGCATATACTGTAAGCCAGCACCAGCAAGAATCAGGAATATTGACCAGAAAAAGTCCGGATATCAATTAGAGTTGCAGAGAGTCATCAACAAACAAATCGGTAGATGAAGCAAAAAGTGCCTGGTCAGCTTAACAGGGCCGGGATGAAGAGTTGGTCAACAATTCCTGCAGAAACCTGTGGAGTCCAAGGTGTTTGGAATCCAAAATATCAATCTGAACCAATAAGTAGCCGTTGGTTGAACTTGTCGGCAGTGAGAATAGAGCTGTGAGGCGGTGTCTTTTTGTGTCCGTGGTTTTACTTTTGGAACGTCCGCCATCCATCAGCAAACACAAAGAAAAAATGATGTTTGCCAGACATCCAACCCTGGAACCTCAAATGGACGAATCCTATATAGATATTATATGTATGTATGTATTTATTTATTTATATATATATACCCCCTAGTAAATTAACATAGACCCTGAAAATGACCAATTTATAGTGGAAACTAGTCTTCCAACCCCTATCTGCCAGGGTCTATGTTAATTCACTGGAGGGTATATATATATATATATTAATATATATATAGATATAAATGGATGTTCCCCCCATGTGGCAACAGATTCCGAGGCACATGAGACTTCAAATGATGATGGAATATGAATCAAAGGTCGATTTGATTCACCAGCCAATATGAAATATCTTAAAATATGTGAAGCAAACCATGATTTTGGGATTCTTAGTGGCAATCATTTATGATTGTTGGGATAATTCATAAATGGCTGGGATAATGTTTTGGACATCCCATGGCGAGCTGGGTATCCTTTCTGCCTCGTGATCCTAGATGCTTAGGGGACTAGATCCCCATTTCTGTGCTGAAATTCCCCTTTTTCTGAGGAATGCTGATATGAAAACTCCCCACAATTTACACAGAATCTCTTTATGTTGATATCGTGTAATCTGCCTATAAGATACCATATACCCACAATATCTGCCTGAAAGTAAAATGCCTCAAATTTGGTCTCTCTGAAAATAAGCTACTCCAAAATTCATTGTGATATGTGTATGATTGTGTATGTGTGTTGCCTATCTATATGTTCAGCATTAAACCCCAGGTTTCCACCAAACTTATTTCGTATTGTTGTCCCGAGTGCATCCAAGCCTTGACCGCGGTCCGTAGCCGGGCGCTTGAGGTCGCCGGAGGGACCTCTATAGGTACGTTCGGGATCGTGCCGGGTTTGGGAAATGGTTGGTGGGTTATAACAACATGAACTCCAGATATTGTGGAACGTGAACTCCAGATATAAGATATATATGTATATATGTATGTGTTGGTTTATAACCCCCCAAGTTATGTTTGTTGCTTATTTCTATTTATTTGCCATAAACCGTGTTGTTTAAAGTTTAGAACCAAAACTGCAAACAAGTTCCGGCACCGTAGACCCTCGTTGATCCCATAAATATGGGTGAATTACCCAAATTGTTAGTGTTTTACCTATATATATTTTTTTGTGGGTACTTTTGAGGATCAAGGTAGCAATCAACTCCCAGACTTGTGGTTTGATTCTGTAGATGGCGCGGTTTTACCTTTTGAAAAATGGATAAAAATGGAAGCTTTTCTAGTGGTACCCATTATATAATATAATAGTGGCTAACCCTCCCAAACAAAATGATGGCTGCACATGTAAGGATTGGTTATATAACAAATTATCATCCATAAATGCGAGAATGTCCTTTGCCGGATTGGATTGCCAGAGAACAACGGTTTGAACGGTTTATTATAACTCCAAATGGTAAATTGTGTGCGTATGTCTTTTATCGTTAGGTTTACAGTACCACATATGAGTTGGTTACAACCCTGCAAAATGGGATGAATCAATACCTATGGGACCATCGGAATGAAACACAAACCTTGAAAACTACTGCCAACCATCTTGGCGTAAACAGCGGGGGGACAAGGATTTTGACCCCTAAAGCCGTATCATGGGAATCCCATCCCTGTATTAATTGCCAAATTTCTGAGTCCCTGGGCGAATCGTAGCCACGCTTTCCATGTCTTTTGATGGAATATGAGAGTATCACGGGAATATGCAACCACCAAGAATCGAATGGTTTAGCATTCGAAAGCATGGCATAGCCAGCAGAAATGGCTTTGGTACACAGAATTCCCTTGTTCGTTAGATCAAACCCGCGTTGCTCCGGCCTCTGTCTCGGTTTCTCCTTCTTCCACAAAGTCCTGGGCGCGGGGGTTCTTTCCCCCATGGCCTTGCAGTTTCTATTCCTGGCTGTTTGCGGTTTAGTTTGCTGGTGAAATAGCGAAATCCTAAACTGACCAAGGACTTGCATCCAACGTTTTGCAGCCCCATTCCCATGAATTGGAACATCATAATTTAGCTAAGAATATGGTCAGGGTTCTATTTTTTGTCAAGAAACATGAGGATTTGACCATTAAAAAAAAACCTTCTTGAAATTGAATATGTATACGGATACGTATGTTCCCTATTCTCGAATAAGAATGGGGTGTAATGGATCAAACGAATCAATGATGATCCTGATCACTGCTCAATAGCGTCGACCGGTAAGTCACCTAAAGGTTTGTGTTTCCTCTCTAGCGATGGTGCTGTGATTTCTTCATGCCTGTCGAACATCAGCCCTTCAGGAATTCCCTTGAAAGTTCAAAGCAAGTCAAACGGTGCAGTCTCGTCGCTTAAACAGTCAACACATCTTTGGCATTGCGCTGGAACAGCATCAATCATGTTGCCCAAAGCACTTAAAGTCTCCACGTCAAAGCACAGAGCAGAACAGTTTCCCTCATTCGGACGACTCGGAACATTGAGAGGTCATTTCCTCGGAATCTGTATCCTTATCATCAATTCTGATCAGCTTGTGATATTCACCTTCACTGTCACCGATGTTGCGGCTCCAACGATTCCAACGTTCAAATTTCTTGCTGAGTCTGCTATGAAGAGGTTGTTGGCCGGCCTTCAGAAACCACAGTCCAATGCTAAGATTGTATAGCCCAAAGGCAGCAAAAAGAATGCCACATATCGTGGCTTCGTGCTCAGAAATATGGTGGAATTTAAATGCCAAGCAGTTCTCTGCAGCCATAAGACTGAGGAAAGTGAAACAGATCATAACATACTTGTCTAGAGCTGTGCTGTAGCCAATCGGAGGCACCATCTGTGCAACCAAGTACTTGTAAGCAACAGCTGTGAGCAGCAATGTCAAGGTAGCTGATAGACGATTCGCCAAATCTTTGGCAGGCATGAACAGGGAACAAGCGCTCAGAGTAGTGATGATGCAAGTTGGCTTTATAATGTTTGTGAAGTAGTAGTTTGGGATTCGATTCATCGTTAAGGTCACATTCAAGAAATGCCGCGATATACCAGGTTCCTCAATTTTCTTTTTCGGCACTTCATCTTCCCATATGTGCATTTGCTCTTTGCACCATGCATTTCGAATCACGGACAGAGCCCTTTTGGAGAAGCGACAAGAGTTGTCAGATGTGAGCAAAATCATCCGCAGGTCTTTGTTGTAGTATTTGATATGCATACTCACTGTAAAATCTTGGCAGTCAAAAGGAAAGTCTTCCAGTTCAAACGCCTCAGCGAAATTGCCAACCAAGCTCCAGCCTAGGCGAAAATTCTTCCCATCTTCCTCGTCAAGGAAATTTTGTGCATATCCAAAAGTCTCGCTGTCGACCATATTTGTGGCACAAATGAATGCTTTCGTCCCGTGAGAAGACTCCTGAGACTGAAAGGATTGCAGCAATTCCCTCACTTTTTCCTTCTTGTCGATGTCTGCTGGAATTGGGGTAGTCAAGTGGATCCAAAGAACTGCCCCAAACTGTTGGTTTGTTTGGTCAATGGCGTGAATTCTATCCAGAGTCGCACTAACATGCATGACAACGATGTCAGCTTCGGCCATGTCACAAATGGGTGAAACTACTTGAGGAAACCAAGGCCTTGAGCCAGAACCAATATCTGTGTGATTTCTCTGGGGGTCCTGGGCCACTGGGCAAGTTTGACGTCCACCAAGAGATGATATCCCCAAAAAGCTCTGAAACAGTGGTGCATTTATAATGGTGGTACACGTTTATCTTGTTGAAGCTTACTACAACTAAACCTACGTCCTCGACGCGCAGAAGTGTGTTCAGCTCGGCCATGGGCCCTGGATTTTCAACGAAAAGTCGATGAACAATTGGGGTTCAATCCATGACAAAATTGGGTTGAAGCCATGAAAAATTGGGGTTCAGCCAAGAAATATGCGTTTCATCACCAAAATTGATGATTTGTTTTTCGACTCAAAGTTTTGAGTCGGGCTTATAAAATTGGGATTAAGCCAACGTATGAAGCAGGGTCACAAACCAGTTGCAATGACAGACTTTTTTTGACGAAAACCAACTGAGCATGTCCACCCAGCTTTGGGATTATGGGCCTCCATTGCTAAGTAGCTACCCTCAAATATCCAAGCACGCGTTGGCTTCGCATCCAGTAGTGACTTGCAATCATTTTGAAAAGGCCACCTGAGACCAACAGATCTTTGGTTTTTACGGCTTGCAAATCATCCATAGCCACCATAGCCAAAGATTTGGAAGGAGCAGAAAAAAACGCGGTGCTTGACCTTCTCACAAAAATGATGCGGGAGTTTGGTGTTGTGTTCCGGCCGATTCTTCATTGATAAGCCCACAAATATTGGGAATAGACCAAGCCCAGCTGTTTTCGCAGCTCCTAAGGCGGGCCGTCAAATGGTGACTTGTTGGAGGATACTCGACTTGGAGACTTTACAATCTATATCAGTGCTGATACCCCTATTTACTGTTAGTATTTCTTAGTTCTCTCATTTCTCTCTTGATTTTTCTGGATAACCCCCCCGGTTGCCGCACCGGCTACTCCAACACCTTATCTACACCAAGCCGACACCGCGGTGTGCGCGGTGCGAGGTGATAATTTTCTCACAATCGCAGCTCAATGGCTGCGGAGGAAATCGACTGTAGCACTTGCCACTGTGAAGTCCTAGAGCCTTGAAGAAAACTGCGATGCTATGGAAACCCCGAGAATGGAAGGTTTTCGGATGTTATTAATTTGATGATTTGATATAATTGTTGCGCTGGCGGCCTCCGAAAATGTTGGGTTTCATGCTCTTTCACCATAGCGAAATCATAGGCCCCAGAGCCCCAGAGCCTGCCAACCCTGCTGAACAAGCAGGAAGCGAATGCTTCATATGTAGGATGGTCGACATTTAAGCAGCCAAAATCACGATCATGGTTTAACGAGCAAATCATCAGTTAGATACATAGCCACTTGCAGTTGGAAAGGAAAAGCATGAGTTGCATCTGCACGGAAATTTATCATTTAATGTGTGCTGGATATATAGTTCTGTCTCATTTGTTTCAGTTTCCTGTCAAAGAATTTCCGTGAGTCCCCTTCTCATGCCAGGTTTTCTCTCTCTAGCGCTGCCGTCACAGAATCCAGAACGGCAAATAGCTACCTTGGTCCAGCTGTGTTGTTCTCCCACGATGGGGGTCAAAAAGAGGGTATCCCAAAATCTCATGGTTGATTGGTTGATCATCGTTTTCCACATACAGCCAGAACATGGGGTATCGCTTCTTTTGGGACCAACCATGTTCTAGATCTTAAGATAAATCACTACTTAACGCCCGCGGAAAACAGGAAACATTGATGCCATTGGAGGAATCCAACGATACCTGGGGATGGCAAACCTTCACCCTGGATACAGCAAAGGTGTGAAGAGCGGTGGCAGGTTCTAGTCGTGGTGGCTGTCATGGTTTCATTGATTTTTTGTTCGCTCTGCTTATTGAGGAAAGCTATGAACATTTTTAATGCACATATATATAATATATGGTCGTTGTGTTGGTTTTAAGACACATTTGTATGTGTATATATATATATAGCATTCAACTAAATACCAACGTTTATGTTTCTGATTGGGCTTCTCATGTTTTTTGGATTAATCTCTGCTTGGTTCTATTCCATGTGCGCGTTTTTGCTGCTTCAAAACATTGAATACCCCATTCCATCCCATGGATTGCAACCAATGTGTTTCCCATGTTTCAATGGTAATAAGCTGAGGTATAATTACCCCGTTTCTGGATGTATTTCCTTGTTTCCATTCCCGTCTAACCATATGTATCCATATGTCATCGTCCATCTCAAGTAGTCAATCATCCTTGAGCAATTCAAACGTTTGTGTGTTGTTTGCTATTGCAACCATGCTATTGTTGCGAAGTCGATGTTTTACACGCTTTTCCCATCAATCTTGGGAACCCAGCAACTTCTTCAAATCATGGGACGCAACAATATTCAACAATTAGTGGAATCATCAAACATGTGGCAAGTGTCGTCCAATTTTTTTCTGAACCATGTGGTAAATCTAGTGTTCCAAACCTCCAATTTTGGGTGGTTTAATGGCATCCTTACCCATCAAAACGGGAACTCATTGAGGATGGCAATTCATCCCATCTCACCGGGGGGCTTTCAGCCTTGGCCACCCATTGTAGGACCTCCTGCAGCGCCGGGGTCACTTTAAAGGCCTCCCGAAACAAGGCCATGGCTTCCTGCGGCTGATGCTTTGGATCTAGTTTTAAGGACAGTAAAATGTTGCACCCCGTTGAATTCAACAGGGAACCCCAATTTTTTTTGGGATTCTAGGCGTTGGAAGATGACTTTCAGATTGATCATGGCCATGTTTTGAGGTTCCATGATCCATTTCGGAGGTAATCGCTGAGACCATTGCAGTGTCCGAAACCTTCTCTCATCGCCTTTTCTACTTGGATTTTGTCGGCATTCCCAATTCACGGATCACAACTCTGCTGCATATTCCCCAATGAATTCATTAAATCCATAAAATGTCATATATATATATACATTGAATGAAATCCATTAACCATATCTTTAAAGATATACTGTAATACTACCTCAGTTCCTTTAGGGTGGTTTCTCCCCATACTGTAATACTACCTCAGTTCCTTTAGGGTGGTTTCTCCCCATTGTTTTTGCTGGTTCAATTGCCAATCTTAGATACCCTGCAAAAAATGTGTTTCGGTGGTTAATTATAGCAAAAGATTGGTTTGTACTATTTTTTTTCCAGTTGGTTTTCCCCAATTATATCAGGCGTCTCCCCATATTTTTCTCTGTTTTCACACCATATTTGAGTGGATAGATCCCCATTGATTTCCTCCAGCTGACCGTTCCAAGTCTCCTTGAGCTGCTCCGGCAATTCAGCCGTCTGCTTGAGGCGATAGGCGCGCCGCAACTTCTCCGCAGCCTAGAGGTTCTGGGGAAAATCCCAACAAATCGGAGAAAAAAAATGGAATATAGATGTATATAATATATAGCTACCCCCCCAAAAAAAAATAGAAAAGAAAAATCCGAATCCAAAATTCAGTTAGAAAGGTCAATCCAACTATTCGCAAGAAGTGGAACATTTAACGTGTTCTGAATCTTCCTTGGGGTTGCTACAAGCTATATAGCCAACAAAAAACATTGACAACTATTCCCATTCCTTTCGGAAGTTCCTAGCTAGTTTCCTGGAAATGCCATGAAAAACTATAATTGTTTCAGTGGTTCTTCAACATTTTTCATCTCCAACAATTTTAAGTCCTTTTAAAATTTTAGGAAAAGTACATAAAAGCCGCTTGGGGATATATTTTATCGTCATCTGAGCCATGGTCAATACTCACTATATGGTTCATGGTCATCCCATCCAGAATACGGATCCAAAAATAATGGTTCTTATAAATCCCTATTAACCACCATAAATCCCTATGAATAACCATTATAAAACCACCATTGGATGACTAGCCCCGTTTTTAATGGTTATTTACCATGAGTATTGACCATAGCTCATCTATTGGTGGGTTTTTCATGGGGCACCACCTCCAGCTGCTCCGGCACCAGCGCTGCGGCGGCGCTGAGAGCCAGCGTCAAGCCGTCGCTGTGGGGCGCTAAAAACATGCCCAGCCTGGCGATCTGCAGATCTACCGGGGTGGGAGGTAGCCATTTTTGATGGGAAAAATGGATAAAAATGGTGGGTTTTACCATTGTTGCGGGTAAAATTATGATTTAACACTTTCATGGCGAAAAATTGATACGTAACCATGTTTAATGGAAAAAAATAGAAGGAACAACGTTTAATCGGAAAAATTGGCGTTTCGAACAAAAAGTCTTGGGTGCGGAGTTGGTTTTTTCCGGGACGGTTTGGGGATTGTTTTTTTTGGATTCCTGTTTGCCTTATATTTGCAGCATTTGGAAATTACAACCGTGCAGTTTGCATGGCGTTTGCACGATTTCGGAGCCAAAAAAACTTGCCAAATTACGCACGGTTTTCACCATGTTGGAGCTAGAGCTTCTCGTTTTGTATGGTTTTGCAACATTTGGAATTGTAAGTTTGCATTAAGCATGGCATTTGGCAGGACTTTGGAGCTAGACCTTGCTAAATGATGTAAGGTTTCACCATGTTGGAGCAAGGACTCCAACTTTGTGTGTTATTTGCAATATTTGGAAGCTAGAGCTTTTCATTTTGCGTGGTTCGCCTTGTATTTACACCATTTGGAAGCTGTACAACCATCCACTTGGCATGGTATTTGCAACATGTTGGAGCTAGAATTTGCCAAGTTACATGACGTTTTCGCCATGTTGGAACCAGAACTTCTCAAAGCTAGTATTAGCCAACAACAATAATGGGATGATGAGGTTACAACGCCGCCCACCATAAATTGTGATATAATCAACTTAAGTAAGGTTTAAACCGTTAAGGGTATAATGGGGTTATTATAATGGATTACTTTCCAATAGGCATTAGCAGAAACTAGCCATCGAACATGAGAGAAGATGCCAACAGATGGGATTTAACCACCAAAAACCGATATGTGCCAAGGTCACCCTACAGAAAATTAACTTTGATATGGAAAATCCACCATGTGTAGATAATTTTGACAGCGAAACGATGCATGAAATGTGTTAATTTTGGATTTGTGTGTTTTCCTTTCGTGTATCTAGTCAGTCAAGTTTGCTATTGATCTGTACAAGCATTAATTATGTTACTATGTCTTCATGCGTTGAACCTAATTCAATGTATTGGACTGTTCGTTGTCTATCCATTTATCTGCCGATCTGGCCACCTGCCCTCTCATTCATTCCTCTAGCTATCAAATTGTGGGCTTAATTTAGAAATACATGCAGCACAGCGACAAAATGTTGCTGTTGACATTTGGAAAGATAGTTTAGGATGAGAAACAGTCATGTGGTAAACCCAATAATAAACCGTTCCCAATGAAGGCTCATGAAATTGGGTATATCCCCTGTTTGGGATGATGTAAAATGACCTGCAATTATATTGGACATGGGCTTCTCAATGGTATGCACCAACCACAACTGGGAAGCCCGGATGGCCAGAAATGCATCAACCCAGTTCCACCCAGGATCGGGAACGGTGTGCGTGTTCTTCAGGAGTTGCACCCCCCAAGAAACTGATACCGAAACTGCGATATGTATATATATATATATACAGTATACATATATATATATATATATACAGTATACACATAATTCCACCACTCACGAATTCTTCCATCGCAGATGGAATGATGGAATGATGGAATCTTCCATCCCTATCTTGTTCCTTCCAAGGTAGTCTGACTCATCACTGGCCCCTGGATGCGCACCTGATCTGCTCCAAAGTGCTGAAGCGTTCAGCGAAGGCTAAGGGGATCAATCCTCAGGGGATGAAACCACGACTGGGACCATGGGATGGGGATGTTCAACATGAGGCGATGGAAATATAATCCATGAAAAAATCTGGGATTTAGCCCAAGTTCGGGGATTCAACCCAAATTGGTATGGGTAGAGCCACTGGTGAAGGGGTACGTGGCTACCAGCAGTATAACCCGGGATATGCAAACCCTTGTTTTGTATTGGCTGTTTCGCACGTCCCCAAAACGGGAACCAAGGTCGACCAAGCACTTAACCTTTGGTAGTCTATTCGACATGGCTGGCTCGAAAGTTCCCATTTTCCATGTGACAATATTTTGGATTCCCTTGCCATGTTTGATACTCACGGAGGGTGCCTCAAGATCATGCGGATATTTCTCATACGGGTCCCATGGCTAGTACGGCTAGTAAAGAATTATTACCATCATCTCCTGTCTCCTGAGCCTTTAATTTTAACCCATAGGCCCAAACCGGATGTTTCTTAACCTTGGCAACCCCAAAATCATAGAAATTTGAGGTTTTTTCGTCATTATCCTTTGGGGTTCTCCGATTTTGAGTGATTGAAAGTTGAGGTATCTATCCCAATACCATTGGCTTTCCCATAAACAATTGCATGTTGGATGATTTCGGCCCGGTGGGAAGATTCCTCTATTTCTTAAACTGGAAATTACTTTAAAAACTTCCTGCAATCCAGTATCTAATTATCTATGGGTGAGGTCCAGTGAGGTTGACCCATAATTTGCCATACTTTCCTCAAAAAATTGCGAAAATTCTTTACTCCAGGCCCCCACTGGCTGACGGGCCACCTGTTTTGAGACCGACCTGCCAAGCCTTTGCTCGGGCCTCCAGATCTGCTGAGCTCAAACGCTTGCAGGTGACATACTGAACCTGGTCAGGCGCACAGGTTGGCAAAAGCACAGCTGGGATGGGGAAAACGTTGAAAAACCTGGTTTGTTTCAACCCATCCCAAACCGAACATTTGAAATCCTGGGAAAATCACGGGAAATCCACTAGAATTCCAAAGCAAAAAAACACGCGAATTTTGTGACAATCCTCGCCACGATGTTTCCAGGCTTATGTAAAGTTTAAATGGAGCCAGGCTTGGGTCATGGTCTAACTTTGCTGGTGAGGGTTAAACCTCAACCTTCATGATGCATATCCTCAATGACTCAGTGTTTCTTTGCATCAATACACAGGAAAAGAACCCCATGTGACCATCTCTTGGAAAATCATTAAGGCAGCATTCGAATCAGCCGTACTGGCTAAAGCCCATCCGAACCGACGCGCAGTGACTGTCAAAAAGTGAAAATGCATCCTTCCGCAAATCTTGGACATCAAGTTGTCACTAATTCATACTCATTTTCGGCTTGCTCTTCATGTTTCAGTCATCCAGCCCTCAAGAATCATCATCAAAAATAATCTTCCATCGCTACCCCAAAAAAATTAGCAGCTCCCAGCTCTGCGCCCAGTAACGATGCGCCAGTCCTCCCCTTCGTTGGGAAAGTTCTCGTGCGGGAGCCGCGAGTCCCAGACCAACAAAGCGCCACTGGGGACCAAGATCTTGGATCTTCGGCCCTGGGAAAACACAATGGGGCCCCAGGTGGGAAGTGGTACATATGCAATGTTTCTTTGTTGATTTGTTTGTTAGGATATCTTTGTACTAATTCATTCAATCTCACCTATTCAACTTGTTTGTACATGTACCTATTTGTTTGTTGATGCATTGATCTTCTGTCTTATTCATTTGTTTTGATCCAAACAAAAGTGTTCTTTTTCAAGGGGGATAGGTCATTTTCTCGTCAAGGATTCCAGTGCTGGGAAAGGGGTGTGAAGACCGGAGACAAATCCCAGCCACCATGCTTTGCTCTGTCACTGAAATCAAGGGTAGACAGTTGGTTTTGGGTAGCCGCCCACAAAGCTTGGGTACATGAGCATGTTTTTTCATTTCACCCCCGAGAAAGAAACAGCAACACTCACACCGACACTCACCCATCAACTTGCTGAGTCATGCGGGTTTATGGCTCAAAAGGATTTAGGGTTGTGCGATTTTCAGCAGGAAGCCATCCCATGTTATTTGGATTCTCTGAAACGGACAGCCTGCCAAAGAAATGGAAAAAAAAAACGGACGACACCACGAAAATGTGTGCTGTGTAACTGGTCATCCATTTTCATTCAAAGTTGACCCAGAAAAATCTCCCGAAACCATCCGGAACCGTTGGCCCAACCTGCATCTCATCGTCCAAGGGCACTGGGAAGGGGATCATGTCCCTGGTGCGCTTGGGAATACTGCCTCACAAGGAGAAGTTTGGAGAGCAATGTGATGAGCAGCTATGGAACGTTTATATTTCTACATTGTTTGCAGCGTCGCAGATATCAGATAGACATGTTTACTGTATATATATATATATCGATTTAAAAATATCTGAAGACAGCCAAATGTGTCCATGTGTGTAGCCAGCATTATGTACTACTGCGAGTGTCGTCTTGGAGCAGCCCTCTTTGGCTGCGATGATCCATCTGAAGTGAGGATTGCTGTATCTTTTCACTGGCTGTGGGACCCCGAACATAACTTACATAAAGACAAACAAAAACATGTTGACTATTGACTAATATTGGGACATACCCCAGTTGCTAGCCTGGTTGGATCGTTCTAGTTGTTTTGTCCAGCTGAACAGTATTGTACTGGTTCATCACAACAATCAGCGTATCGCGAACTGCAATGGCAAACTGGAAACTTCTGTCCTTCCAGTAAATTGTACATCCATACATGTTCAGGCATTCCGATATGTTCAGGTTTCTGCGACAGCAAGCATACATCCAAAGATTTGAAAGCTTTAAAGTTGGGCCCCATTTTGTTGAACTAGCACATAGCTCGGTCGGGCTTCCATGGTCCAACTTCCATGGCTGCGGGTCCATCCGCTGGGCCCAAAGGCGCCATACCGAATGGTTTCTGGAGTGTTTATATAATATGAATGGGGTGGGAGAATAATAGGATGTGAATTCTCATAGATTGTGTTAAAGCAGTTTAAAAAATTGGCTGGTAACCTCCAGCCAATATTATTTGGGTTGTCCGTTTACCCTCCGGAAATCAAACATGGCAATGGAAAAAGAAAAAGGAACATATATGATTGTATATTAATATATATATATATGATATATGATATATATATATATATCATACATATTTATATATATATATATTTATAGATGATTTCCCCAGGCATAAACCTGCATTTATTCATGAGGGGATTTCCCAGCCACAGTTGATTACCAGAGGCTCACACTATTTTTGGGGTAAACCCCTCCAGGTTGTCCACTGGCTCGCACCTTCAGGATGCTCCTGGGCCCAGCGTGCGAAGTGCTCCTGAAAACCCACCACTGTCACAAAGCCACCCGAACTGCGGCTGCCTCGCGGAAAAATGGGGATATTCAGCATTTTTAAGCCATGAAAATGTGGTTTCATGGGGATCTCACCAACAAAACATGGTCTTAAGAAATCACTCAAACATGGAGAATTAAGACGGCAGGACGATTTGTTTTGCGGCCAAATGTGGATTTCAGACACAATACCAATGGCTTTAGGCCACAAGAACTGTGAATTAAGAAACAATTATTTAAATTCAAGCTAGAAAAATAAGGATTTCAGCCGCAAACCACAAAATGATGAGTTTTCACCAGCAACATGGGGAATGAGTCTATCAAGATGCGGATCTAGGCCGGGTAAGGGTCAAAAATTGAGAGACGCAGAATCACAGATGCTAGTTCTTTACGAACTGTAAATGCAAGTCGATACCATATCTCTGTAAGTTGAGGTTCTTAATTTTGACCAGCCATTTATTCATCCGTTCCTCCGCTGCGGAAAAAATGGAGGATGCATCTACCTACTTGCCCATCTATCCCACATTGATGTATGTAGTCAGTTTTCCCTCTGAAAATATTTATTGATGTAGTGTTCCCCATTATAGGGAAACATTCTGAATAGATGTGTCAATAATGCACTAACCTGAAGAGTTGGGTCATTAAAAAAAAAAAAGATAGTGACAAAAAAAGATAGTGACCTCAATTCTCATAGCAAATCCACCATTCCAGTGAAAAGAATGATGAAAACTGCCGGCTTCCCAGCCTTCCAGGCTCAACAAGCCTTGCATAGCCTGAAAGTCGGGCGAGGACCTGCAGGCACAATCTGCAGGCACAATCCATTGGGAAGCCAGGCTTCCCATCTGTGCTGTACCTAAAATTCGGATGATATAAAATTGATTTTATATAGGTAGATGGCTGGGTTTACTCAGGTTTACTCAGGTTTACTCACTATCTTCCATGAGTTTCCCCTTTTCTCTTTTAAAGGGTTCGCATCATCCGGGACATTAATTTTGCCGAGCCGCCATGGGTTCTGATCCCAATGCAACCAATTGCGGCTCGTTCGCCAGTCAGGCCTGACCCAACCACCCAACCACCGTCCCAGTGGCGACGGTGGTAGACCCACCGACACATCCAGGGGAATCCCATGAAATGCGGGTGAAATCAGCCTATTGGCCCATGGTTCTGGAAGAAATCTCCATTGTGTTGGCTGAATCCCATCTGGAAACTTGGTTGGACTCCCCTATTTTTGTTGGCTAAAGCAGCGAAATCCCCCATGTTTGGGAAAAATGCCCAAGTCCCCATTGCTGGGCCTCTCAATGAGCCTTCCTCCATGCTTCATCTTGGTGGGCCGCATGAGTCCTGTAGTGATCAGGCCCAAAGTCACCTAAGGATGTTGTATGGATTGGTTTTGTTGGGAAAATCCACAGGACACCATGTTTTCTACCCCTGAGATCCCCTGAGTACACGGGGTTCCGGCAAGTTCCCCTGAATACTTCTGGGAAGCCAAGATGTCAGGAAAAATCAAATGAACTCGGAGACTCGGATCTCATTTGGGAAATCAAAGCATTTTATGAATTTTCAACGAAATGTCTACGGTTTGAAGCTGATCCTGCTTCAGAGACTCTCCAGGAACTCCAGGAACGTGATCGCAGACGCGTAAGTGGGTGAAGACACACGGGAAAACCATGTGTTTTTTTGGTCATCAAACGCTCAAACATAGCGTTCTTGAAAATCATCGTCTTTTTTTGGACTTCTTGAACATGGTGATGTTGTGCTTAGATGACCCACTTTACCAACCCACCGTCGAGCGTCCCACGCGGTCCACCGACATCACTAGGGATGAACTGGTGGCACCCGTGCCGTGGTCAGGCGAATCCTCGGACGTGGGAGATATCCCGAGGATAGAAAATGATTCATGAGCCAAGCTTGAATTCTCTGAATGGCCCATGAATGGATTCTTTTGTGGATAGAAAACAAAGAAAGACACTTCGGGGTTGCCTCAAACGAAGAAATTGATTTGCCAATGATTTGCCTTCCTAATCTTGGAACCGATATTTTTCTGTGATGTCGCGTGAAAAGGACTGCACACGTGTGAAAAGGACTGCACATAAGGAGACCACAAACCAAAACTCAGCATCTGGGACGGATTACACAATAAATATGGTAATTCTGGCCCTATGTAATTGAATGAATCCTACATGACAACTAAAGGAACAATTCCTGATTGACCATTTGAGGATGTTGATACACCCGACCTCAGGTTTCATCTACAGCAATCATTATCATCCAAATGTGTCAGGCGGTCGCGGCTGCCTGGAAATGAATCGAGCACTTTTCTGGTATGACATGTCGAATGTGTAAATACTATCAATACTAGCTTCGTTTGAAAAAAAAAACAAAACACAACTGGACACCCGTACCCAACTTTACCGGTACTGTTCGTGCTTGTCATGGGAGTAGCGGTACCCAAAAACCACCAGCCAGTTTCCCCCTTAAAAACCAGCGACTTTTGACTTTTGGATGATGGGTCCTCTGCATTTTGAGAAACCCTGAGGTGACCTGGTTTGGTCTAAAAATGAGAAACCCTTAAATTTGAATACGTTGCGTCATCATATTCCCAATGACAATAGCCATCTGAGGGGGGTGTTCCCCATGTCAGACGCCCATCTTCTCACCCCTTCCCTACAGCCGCTAGCCTCATCGCTGAGGATTTCTGGCAGTCCCTCCCACAGCCTTGGTGAAGATGGTTTAGCCAAGACGAAACGCAGTTAAAGCTGGACACGTCAAAACGAATATACTGTGATATGATATACTGTGCAAACACGTGCAAGCTATGTATTTAAGAAATGGAATAAAAATACTGTGCAAACTCACTACTTGCGCAACCCCACTTTGGTGGAAAGAACAGGTGCCCAGCCGCCAATCAACCCGGGCCATCCCGGGCCAGGGTACACGTCAAAGACTCGGTTCACCTTGCAATTCACGCGATTCCGCCAGGTCTCTACCTCCTCACCACGTGGAAGGGACATCTGGAAATGCACGGGTGGGCAATGGAGAAACATGGGAGTCATGGGTCTAATGTGCATTAATTAAGTGACATGTCAACAAAACATATCATCAACAGTCACTATGTGATATTTTCGTAGGAGACTGGGAGACCCAAGAATTCTCCCATTGAATGTTGGGTATCGTGCCCCAGAATGGAACTGCCTAAAGAGTTTCCAGAAAGTCTCCATCGTTGTCTTTATCCCACTGACTTCTAGAGTCCGACCTGCAGTTGGGACGCAAAAATCATCTCCATTCCGCATAAGCCCCTATTCCAAAGTCAAGAAGAAAATGTATCACTGTTCGACATGTTCAAATTCTCTTGAACCAGGAACTGCCACTGATTTTGTCCATCAATGTCCTTCCACCATTTTCTTGCATTTGTTTGTGCGGTTGGGAAACCTGAACAGAGTACCACTGCACCCCCACTAAGGTCTTTTTAAGTTTTTCACAGTCGTTGAGACGTCCTCCGACTGTTGCAATGTGGCTCAAGGCTCAAGCCATTCAATT
>Ga0126342_10007080_pt1 | contig 19972 bp, 16 predicted proteins | sample Cyp1metagenome_FD_92528 | JGI IMG/M metagenome (GOLD analysis project Ga0126342, IMG submission 92528) | Coral microbial communities from Lord Howe Island, Old Settlement Bay, Australia - Cyphastrea 1 metagenome | ecosystem: Host-associated > Invertebrates > Cnidaria > Coral ... | reverse complement strand
GCGAATCACACCTGACCTGCCGCGCAATTCCAACATCGGCAGGAATCAGGATGGTGTTTTCAAAACTACCCAACTCAAGGAGTACCCTCCTGCCTTTTGCGCAGCACTTGCACAATGTACAGTAACTGCGATGAGCTGCTTTGACACTGCTGAACAGATTCATGTCGATGAACATTTTCTGCAGCAGTGCCAGCAAATGGTTAGTAGAGATTTTGGTACTTTCATTGGGCCTGACCACGCCATTTGACGTTTGTTTGTGTTTGTTTTGCCGCTGTTGCTTGTTTTGTTTTGGTTCTTTGGTTTGATTGATGTCACGTCATTTGGTTGTGACCGTTTTTGCATGCCACATCTTTGCGCCTACGAGCTGGCATTGAATTCACAGAGCATAGGCCGCTGCGAATTGCAACATTGAGCCTCTTGGAAAAAACATATATATCTGAATCAATGAAGCACACACACACAAAAGAAACATGGAGCTGCATGTGACATTCTCTGAAAAATAAGCAACGCGAAAACAACATTGAAAAAAACCTTTGGGAGATCAATTCTGGGTCAAAACCTGATTAAACAACATGGGAAAATATACTTGAAATGTATTTGGGTGATATCCATCGATTTTCTTGGTTGCGGGTCAAACTCGCTTTTTCACTATGTCATACAGGAAAACTGTGATATCATTTCCTCAGGACGTTTTGATCCATGGCGCGTTTTGAACCATGGAATTTTGGGGCTTCCTCCACTAGCTCCAACCACAAAAATCAAGCCCCACAAACTCCGAGTGTTTCATCATGGTCCCGATAGCTGGCCATGGCCGTAGAATGGCTGTTAGTCACTAAATCCCATATATATGCTCCATGTATGGTATATTAACCTACATTTGGGTGATTTTTAGGGCCAATGGTGGTAAATATTCCAGACATGGAGCATATGGGAATGGCTGTTTAACAGTTCGTGATTGTTAAGATGACCGAAAATCATCGACCATGACACTTTTCGGATCATGACCCGGATTTCTCACAGGACGTCATTTCATGTCCACCCAGCTCTGCGCAGGGCAGGGGCCTTTTTGGCTTCCGCTTCGGCCTTCTTCTTCTCTTCCATCTGCAGTGGTGGACCAACGCCACTTAGACTTCACCAACGAGTATGACGAATTATGGACTCTCATGGATTCTGCTGGATTATGATGAATTATGATGGATTATGAAATGTATAAACCAATACAAAGATGCGACTTGCATAAGGTTTTGAAATGTTTTGAATGTGCCAAAACGGCATCCACGTATCCTTGGACCTTTCCTTCCAGTCCGTTAAAAAAACAATGGACTGGTTCCGTGGAAAAATTGCAGACAAAGCCTCCTTCTTCTTCTCAGCCATCAGTTTTTGCTGTTCCAAAATCCTCTTTTTCTGCTCCTGTTGTGCCTCAGTGCCGCTGGCGGAACTAGAAACCGGAAAAAACAAATTGCCCACCGTCCGAGGTCGCTATGGTCTCTGCAAGTAAACTGTGCATGATAATAATAATCCTGAGTTGTTCACCAGTCATATCAATAGTATTCGATACTTACGTTCTTTTCCGAACACAATCGATGAACTCCGAAATCCTATATATTATATACGTATACATATTATATACATAACCAGCCAGTATGAAGGAAGGACAGAGAGGACGTTGTTTTTACCAGCCGTGTCCGTCACTTTGCCCGTCGTGTGCTGATGTGCCTTCTTCATCCTCCAAGTGGAGTCTGACTTTTGTTGCCTGCAGCGTCCAGAGGGCCAGGTGCATCATCGAACATCGTAACTTGACAAAAGCCAAACGATCAAGATCAATATTGATTTCAATATGTATAGAAATTATAAATTATAATATATATATATATATATACGTATAGTATATTATGCAGCAATATATTTCTATGCAGCAATACATATTGTATGTACAGCAATGTATTGTGTAGAAATACCCAATTGCGCACGAACTTTTTTGACGCGATACAGGGCCAACTGTGTCAAGCTTTGTATAAATCAATGAAAACAAATCCATTGCCCTGCAAAGGTGTTCTGTTACGGGCCTGGCGGCCTACCCTTCAGTGCAGTCCTATCATGACAAATAGATACAAATAGTTAGATGATAATTGTGATTCCCTAAGGATACAACGAGCTCATTTTGGCTGACATATTGCATAGTACTGTACTTCACCAACTTAAAATAAGGTCACTTTGGAGTAGCCCTTAGCATATTTTATGTTGTGACGTCAGTCAGGTTCCGCTGCTTGAGTTCGCATCCAAGCTGCTTTTGCTTCAAGATCTGGTTATGCACTCGATGCTTGTAGGCCTCAACGTCTGGAAATCTTCGAAGTTCCCGGCTTGCAGACCCTATGAGAAAACATCTACCCTCTGGTTATTTAACACAGCCATGGAAAATGGCCCATTTATAGATGATTTTCCCATTAAAACCTCCATGTGTGAGGGATTTTCCATGGCGAACTGTTAGTCATAACCAGTTTGGGTAACTTTCACCATGGCGTGTTCTGAACGAGCAGGATAATGTTGAAATCAAGGCCGGTTGGTGAGCCACCCCAAAAAAAGACATATGAATCATATAAAAGTCAATCAGGCATCATCACTGCATCAACCATCATCATCCAAGGAAAGAATCTAAACATTAGGTACCCCCCAATTCCACTGGTGAATCATCAAATCATCATTTTTTTCTTTTATCTGTATCGAATTGTAGATTTAAGCATACGTATATATAAGCATACATTTGGGGTGAAGAACTCTCATGGAAAATTGGAAAATTCCTTCCCTGTTTGTTTGTTTGAAACCAATATCAGAGAATAAATTTTAAATTCAGACATGTCTAAGTCATTGATTGAGGTTTCCCCAGTCACGTCATTGGAGTAGCCTTAAACCCAGTCATCATCCAAGTCATTGGAGACGACGCAGTGGGGATCCCCCGATTTCGCGCCCGGCTGTGTCGGCCTCCTTGGGTTTTCCCATGACCACATGGGCCACCTGGGAATCCGCAACGGATCGACGGATCGATGTGTGTCTGAATGTGTCAGAACCATGGAGTAATAATTAATACCTTGCTTTACCGATTTTGTTTATGGCCATTTGAATTTGGGAAAATGGTGATTCATCAGCAACTTTGAGGGTACTCATGGATACCCTCCCTCTCTTTGAACAAATCCACGTGGCTGATTATCTTAGATCTCCTACGAAAAAGACAACACATCTACCTGGCGAAAAAAGTCCCCCCTTGCAATCACACGTTGGCGTGGACAGAAATTCAGGGCCGCACATAATCCACGACTTGTAGCCAGATCATCCATCATCATTCTTCTCGGTTCTTCTTATAGGACTAATAATTCTACATGTCCATATACAGAATCAACTGCAGACACATACACACATACACATATATTTTGCTTTTCTGAGCAATAAGGGAGATTTCCGGGTGAAAGAAATGCAGGATTGGTGAACTTAGGCCTTCAAGCCCATCAAGTTTCTACCAAGGCCGGTGGTGTTTTCGGTGCCGGGGGAGCCTTCTTGTAGCCTGGGAAGCGCTTCAAGATCTGAGAACGTTCCTCTGCCACCAGGTTCGACTTCACCTGGCATCAAGGTACCTACCAAGCTACCTACCAAGCTACCTACCAAGCTACCTACCAAGGTACCTACCAAGGTACCAAAATTCATAGTGGTAACATCAATTTATAGTGGTTATGTTGGTATAATGTTACATCATAGTGTTATACCTTATCGTAGCGGTACCATAGAAAAGTATCCAACATTGATAAAGTAAAATAACAAGAATAGTGATATTATAGTGGTGACATGTCATTCCCAAAAGATAGAAGCAACATGTTCAACAGAAGGTTGTCATAAATGAGAATTCAGCATAACTTGTCTATCTTTTGGGGGCTTTCTGACTGAGCCCCAAGGCCAGTTCAGTCGACTGGTCAATATCCCTTTATGGAATCTTGGCCATGGGGCCATGTCAGATGTCCAAGCACAACAACCACCTGCAAATCAACTGGGCAGCACTGTAATATCAATCATACTACCCTATGGTTATGACTAACATAGCCATGGTATAGACGGCCCATAGAAATAGATGGTTTACCTATTAAAAATGGTGATTTTCCATGGCTATGTTAAATAACCAGATGGTATATCTTAATCTTACAATTGTAATCCAGATCTTCAACATGGGTCTGTCTGAGAGTCGATGGACAGTTTTTCAGTGGTTTCGTTAACTACATCAAACATATTCAAAAATGCTAGGTCATGCCCCCAACCAGCACACACACACATATAATATATATATGGCAGTGTGTCAAAACCTTGTACCCCTGGTGAACATCAAAATAGCTGGTAAATGGATGTTCACCCCCCTAAAAATGGTATTAATAGGTATTGATCCATACCCATATATCGATACTGATAGCGGGTGTGTATGAACATGGGGGTTTTTATTACCTCTAAATTCTCTAAATCCATTGGTTCATCCAGCCATTCATGGCATTTTCCCTATGTTTCACATGGTCATCCAGCCAAGCCATGGCCGTCCACTATCCCCACCTCCATGACCACGAAATTGCGAGGCTGGATGGACGGAATGGACTGGACCACCTGCCATGGAAGCATCTGAAAACAACGCCCCATCTATCGATACTAATGGTGAATAATGGTGAATATTGGTGAATAGTGGTGAATAGTGGTGAATATATGGTGAATATTGGTGAATAATGGTGAATAGTGGTGAATAATGGTTAGTAATGGTGAATATTGGTGAATATTGGTGAATATTGGTGAATATTGGTGAATAATGGTGAATAATGGTGAATATTGGTGAATAGTGGTGAATAGTGGTGAATAATGGTGAATAGTGGTGAATAGTGGTGAATAATGATGAACAATGGTGAAAACATGTTATATAATATGGAGGTTTCCTGAACGAGCTGGCTACCCCAAAAATGGATAATTAGCTGGATGGTTTATGATGGAAACTCCTACTCAAATGGATGATGACTGGGGGTACCCCCTAGTAAACCTCCATGTAAGAATCCATTTGAGGGGAAGTAAAATCCTACTACGCATCCACACGCAATTGTTGACATGTTCTTTGGCGTATTTACCTATGGGTTTCCCACACGCAAGTTCCGCTTTCAGCCTTCATGAGGCTGTTGTCATCCAGACTGTGCACGCCATACTGATAGTTTGGCTTGTCGTTTGAGGCCTCAGTACGTACAATTCTGGGGCCATCCGGGCACCCAACGATGAATTATGTTATAGATTACCCTCTGGTAATTTAACATAGCTATTGAAAATGGCCATTTATAGTGAGTTTTCCCATTAAACATGGTGATTTTCCATAGCTATGTTAAATTACCAGAGGGTAGATCATAATCTTAGTTTAAAGGGAGATAAATGGGGGACACAAAAACGATGAAGTATGGAACAGCCAACCGCTTTTGAGAACTGTTGGAGAAAGATTGCGTGAGTGATATATGTGTTTTTCCTGGCCTTGCTGAGGTATCCTAGCTTAGAATTTGTTCCCGCATGTACGTATGTTTGGCTTTCTTTCAAGATTGGTTCTCTGCATTTCTCTGCTGATTTGTTGGCGGTACCATTCTAGCAGCAAATGATCACTTTTTTGGAAGTGGGGGAGCCCAATTAATCAACCAAAGTATAGCAGCCCTAAAACCACAGGGGTGATATATGCGTTGATAGTCACTCATAAAACACCAATAAGGCACAAATAAGACAACCCTTTTTGGGGTTTATGTTGCAATCCAAACAAGGAATCATATTCGGATATGGATGGATACGGATGAATAACATCTTCAATCAAAACCCATGTTTTAGAAGGAAACATATTGGTCGATCACGGGTCAACTTGGAATAAAGTCAGCAGTGATTCCATGCAAAATTCTTGGATCGGTTGGATCGGTTGGCCCGTTGGCACTTTCACCAAAAACATCCAAACAATTCCAAACATAATATGTGTGCAGTGCATGTTGTTTTAATGTGCGGTTCGAAACTATCCACACGTTGTCAATCGAAAGTAAGTTCTTGGACTCAACAGGAACAACTGTGGTTAGCTAACGAAGCTAGATGTGTACCATTGTGTACCCCTTAAGCCATCAAAGCATGAGCGATGGCTCCTGGGTCCGGACATTGAGCCCCAGCTTGGGTCTGGTCAACCCGCTGGCCACGGCCCATTCCATCATCTTCCTGGCGTCGAAAAATGGGAGCTCACAAGCTAAGCTATATGCTCCATGGTGCTGGTATATTTACCTACACAACTGGGTGATTTATGTTGGGCAAACATGGAGCATATGGCTAACAAACGCCAAGAATTGATGAACATTTGCTGGGCAAATGCTGGCTGCATAGTGGGCCAGTGGGATCGGTGCCTGTCGCTCAGCTCCGTGTACTTGGGATTCGCTTCCAAGAAGCTGTCCAACCAGTCGAAGGTACCTCGTGAAAACTGGAAAATCCAGGATATTGAACAAGAAAATGGAGAATAAAATTACGGAAAACTATGGAATTTCATGGACAACTTTTGAAATTAATGGAAAGTTATGGAGATGAATGGACAACTATGGAAATTAATGGAAATCACTGGAAAACTGCGGAAATGAGGAAGAAAAACTTGGCTGACTCTTATGCGATGGGAAATCAATGGACAACTATGATGAACATTGTTGCGGCCTTGTGCCAACCAACTCCACCTGACAAGCGCCACAGACGTATGCTGTAATCAGGGCAAGTCAGAAATGGCAGACAAAATCATGGTTGAGCCCGGAATATCATGAACATATAGTTACAATCTGTTAATATATATATATATATAGTGATTTCCTGAAATAGGGGTACCCCCCAAATCATTCATTTTCAGGGATTTCCCATTATAGACCTACCATTTTTTTGATACCCCCATCGATGGAAACACACCGATTAGGCTGAGCTGGGCACATGTCCAACGCTGGACATGTCAGCCATCTGTTGAGGGCCAAGTTGCTAAAGACTTGACCCACAAACATGTTTTTTTGTTTTTTAATCCTCTTCTCCCCTTATTTTTGGCTTCCAGATTTGAACTTTTTAGAATTTGCCTCTATAAATCTAGAGATTTCTGGGTCTCGAAAACCATATTTTATAAACGACATAGGCAAAGGGATCTTTTTATAGTACGGGCTGGACCACTTAGAAAGATAACCTACTTCTTGACACCAAGCGGCTAAGCGATATGAGTCACTATAATAAGGCCAATGTTTGTGTTCTTACGGCCATAGGATCCACAATCCATTTTTTTACAATCTTTATCTGGTTGGTGGTATACCTACCCCTCTGAAAAATATGAGTTCGTCAATTGGGATGATGACATTCCCAATATATGGAAAATCATTAAAAAAAAAAATCCATGGTTCCGGTCACCACCAACCAGATTATATATGGATTATACACCAATATAACCCCATTTACTATAGTTATCTATAGTTATATCTACCATAAACCATAGAATTCAGCCAGTTATACCCATATGGCTGGTACAAACCATCCACTGGAGTTGGGCTCACCTTCATCGGGGAAGGCCACAGGCATCAACATCTCGTACTGCGAGTGCTGCGGCTTTCTGCTGGTTCCCCAAACTGACAAAAGCCATGAACTGTGCAAATCTCAGGAAAAAAACAAAGTTTCTGTTTGTATACATGAAATGTATATATATATATATGTAATATATTGGATATGTATACATATATATATATATAACTACATATAATATATTATATTATATTATACTATATTATATTATATCATACTATATTATATATTATATATTAAAATATATTACAATATATTATATTATATTATATTATATTATATTATATATTATATTATAATATATTATATTATAACATATTATATTGTATTAAATTATATTATATTATATTATATTATACAACTACATGTATATATATATATATATAACTGTATATATATATACAACTGTATGTATACATAAATATATACATAACTGTATATATATACGTATATACATGTATGTATATATACACAAATAAACAAATCAACTACTAATGTGTGCATATATACAAGTATATATCATTGCAAAAAATGCAAGTATAATTTTGTGCATATATATATGTAAGAGCGTGTACAATATATATATATATATATACTAGTAAATCTGATCAAATATGATTAAATATTGTTCAATATGATTAACAATAATTGAATATGACTGAATATGATTAAATATGATTAAATATTAATATGTGTATATATATATATATAATCATATGCGTTTATAGATATAAAGGGATCGCAATTGATGGAAAGTGTTGATGTTGATGGGGCCAAAAACCCTTTAGAACGGGAACTTGGGATTGCCGGGCTAAGTAGTTCAGATTGCTGACATATCTGCACAGAACTGCTTTAATTTCCAAGTCAAGTCCTTCCAGGGCCACATATCAACATAATCACTGCAGTTTATCCATGAACACAACACATGTACATGCTCAAAAACAACGAGAGTTTCAAGGCAAAGCTGTATGTATGACATATGAACACATGAATCAACAATGCATTACATGCAAATAGAACTGAAACACATATAAATAGAATGAAGAGGATAGAAGATGATAAATGGGTCACAGTTGGGTACCCCGTTTATCTACGTCTCTTTTTGAATGTCATGGTTATACTACTCGAGACTCATCTTGTGACCAGAAATTCTGGGTTCTCAGACGTCTGTGCAAAGCCATTCAGCACGGTCACCACGGCTTATCCATGATTATGGAGTTCACAGTCTTTATCTTTAAAGCCATTGATATATATATATAATATATATATATATATATACATATTTGTAGCTGATGCTGGTAAAACAAAGTAAAACACACAGATCATTGTTCCAAATGGAAGTTGAATTCTCTTCAATATATTCTGAAATATGCCAATTATATTCAGATATCATTTTCCAAGAATTAACATTCCCAGTCATAGGTCATTACCCTCTGGTAAACTACCATAACTATGGAAAATGACCATTTATAGTTGATTTACCCATTCAAAATGGTGATTTTCCATAGTTACGTTAGTTTACCAGAGGGTAGGTCATTAAATATTCCAAATGGAAGCTCCAGTTTTGCCAGCCCGACCAAAACCAGGCCCCCCATCACCATCATCACCTTCCCGCTGGGAGCCGGCGTCACAGAGGCATGAGCTGTCCTAAAAGCAACGGCCCCAGACTCCGTCCATATGGGGGTCTCTTAGAGGATCCCCAAAACATCCACAAAAACCATGGCTTTCAATACTAAAATCGTAACATGTTCTAACATGTTCTAACATGTTCTAACATGTTCTAATATGTTGCAAAATAGCTATTGTAAGTTGGATTTGCAACAGGTTTGAACTACAGTATAATATAGGTTGTTTAGATTTTCTTTTGGAAAATATATAGAAGATACTATCGCCATACTTAGATGGGTTACCGGTGAACAACCTATGACTGGGAATCATCATCACACTTGATTGGATTTGTTAGGGTGGAGAAAAGCATGACACCACCGACCAGCCTTAACACGGATTCCACTCGTTGTGTCATGAAACCTTAAGGCCTTGAGGATATATGAACTTGCTGCAGTGTTGTGAAAAAATGAGGATCATTGTGGATGATTGAATGATTGAATAATCCACAATCATCAATAACCCATCAATAATCATGATCATCATTTGATTGATCCTCATATAATCACTATAGTAATCACCATTGTGATATCAATAATCATGATGGATCGTCATCGAGTTGAATGATGGAATGGCTATGGCTTCCACCATCCCATTGTGGTTCTGTCCCATGTGCAGAATGAATTGCATCCACATGTTTATTACATTCCGATTACCCTCTGGTAAACGTTTACATAACTATGAAAAAGCCACTATTTTTCATGGGAAAATTCACGAACTAAATGGTGATTTTCCATAGTTATGTTAGTTTACCAGAGGGTATACATAGTCGGCATAGATTAGGCATACTCAATTCATCTGAAATTGTCCAACTCATATAAATATACGCTTCACCAGTGTCGGATAGTATTCGAGTATTCGAGTATTCGAGTAAATATATTGTAATGAACCAAATTGACGATGAAAGGTATATAATTGAGATAGTCGAGCAAATTACCATAATTTGCAAACCAGAAACAAACATTGTTAGGGATGATGCCCCACACTATATATATATATATATCTGGTTGGTGGTTTCAACCCCTCTGAACAATATTAGTCAGTTGGGATGATTATTCCCAATATATGGAAAAATAAAAAAGTTCCAAACCACCAATCATATATATATATAATCACAATTTAATTTGCAGTGAGGTCGTTGTGAGGTCGTCTTAATTCAGCCAAATCCAAAAACAAATTGACCAACAGATAGCTATGGTTCCATAGAGTATAGCAATTGGCCTGTAGATAATTAATTATCAACATACATATATATATATATATATCCCACTGTATCCGCACTATATCCCCATGTTTCTATTTGTCCCTGGTGGATTAAGTAGCTTAAAAGCAGAACAGGCGTGGTTGATAGGTATCCCGTATCCTGCTAATTCAAGGCTATAATGTACAATAATGAAATCAGGTAGGTTCATAAGCCTTACAATCATCAACCAGCATTTATCAGCTATAGCCCCAGTAGCTACATTCCCAATTATATCCCCATATGTTTCCCCATATGTTTGATAGTCAAATCCACTACAGTAAACAAAGGCTAGAGAAAGAGGTGAAAGAATTTTCCCGTCTGTGTGGCTATCATTTGCTTATAATGGGCTGGTGCAACCCTGTAGTACGAACCCTTATAACAACAAGCTGGTGCCCTCCCAGTTATAAGTTGGTTAAAGTTCACTGATCTAACCATAGTTATATCTACCTTTTCAGCCCCAGCCTACTGAACTAAACACTATACTCCTACGCTTCTTGATGAAATCCCCCCGTTCACAACCCCCAAGTAATGATTGCTATTCCCGTCGAATATTCCCATAGACCCAATAGGACTTAAATAGATTGGCGAAAATGTATGAAAATGTGGTGCGTCTGAAAATGTGGTGTACCCAAATCAATAATGTCCTTTTGGTTACCATCATCATTTACCTATATTTACCTATTGTTAAAGGGATTTGTTCAATGCCCTTTATTCATCAACCAACCAATGGGAAAACCGGACATCTCGGACCCATCCCATCTGGTCCCACTAGGTCCCCGTGCGCTGCTTCCGACACGCTGCGACAGGTGAAAGGCAGCTTCGTCATCTTGGAGGAGATGCGGTGCGGGCGGCCCAGGCCCTTGATTCTGGATGGATTTTGACTGGCTTTGGGCCATTTGGACTTCAGAATTTCGGTTTTAAATGGTTGAAATATGTTGAAATGGGCTAGTATACACCCAATGTCAATGGGTTTCAAACAGTGTCAATATGATTCAACTATGCTATGATACTGTATATCCCCAATATCATGTGTGCGTATCGTCTTTGCGAAGGAAGCAACTAAAACAACAATTGTTGGATCATTTGGGATAATGATCTAATTTGGGACTCTTGGTAATGTTGTTTTTAACGTGTCGTTATAAAGACCCATGGAATCTAGGATTCCGAGCTGTCGACCATCCAGAATCCCAGTTGAAGCTCCCCCCAGCTCTTGGTGATAGCCCCCTGAACTGGCTAAGCCATATGTTTTACATGATGAGGGTGTGTCTGAAAATGGTGTTCTACCACCTAAAAAAAATGGCTACGTGATGTTGACATTATGATGTGGGATCTAGGGGTTTGTTTTCAGACAAACCCATATGAATCATTATGTATCCCATATCAATCCACTAGTTGATGTGTTTAAACAATTTTATATCAATTATGGCGCTAAAAGTATCTAAAAGTATAACCTTTCTGGATAGCTGTTGAACCCATCGTTTTTTTGCTTCTTTTTTGCCTGGTCAAAAAAGGGGGCATCATTTCTTTGCTCCGAGCCCGGGACTGGCTTCCCGAAATTCACCATGAGGCTGGCGTGGCGGTAGCTCACATGAGGAAACCTGAAATCTGCTGCCGCTGACGTAGATCTGCGTGTCTTTTTGGAGTATCTGGATGATGGGAGGGATGAGTATTGTGTGACTTATGTGGCATTCATAGCGTGTATAATTTATACCAAATAGAATATAGAATAATATACCACCATACAATACAGTACAGTACAATGCAATGAAATACAACATAATGGTGAATCATAAATATAACATAACAAAACATACTATAATAACAGCAATACAATATAAAGCAACATGGAGGTTTCCTAAAATGGGGGGACCCCTAAATCATCCATTTCAGCAGGATTTCCCATTATAAACCAACTATTTTTGGAATCCCCCATGTAAGGAAACCCCCCATATATCATATAATATCATATAATCATATATGTAATTCGGTGCATATGTCTGTTGATCCCAGCTACCGAGCTACCAGGGTGACACCATCAGAGTTCTGGGGGTGAACCCATAAATGGGTACCCACTAGATGGATGGTTTACAATGGAAAATCATGGAAAATCCGATAATCACATGGATGATGACTGGGGGTACACATATTTTAGGAAACAAATGTAATGATCCCACATGTGTCTTTTTTGAGCAGTATTAGTAGGAGTAGTAGGAGTAGTAGTAGTAGTAGTCGTCGTAGTAGTAGTAGTAGAAGTTGTAGTTGTTGTTGTCGTCGTCTTTCTAATACTGGGAAATGGTACACCTTCAGCAGCCCGAAGGATTGATATACAACTTGATGACCAGTTCTGCAATGGCTGCGGTTTTGCGTGCATACACGATACGTCGTTTTGGTGAATGACAAAGACGAAGCCCCGGAACAATGAGCACAACTATACATACTTGGTTATAAATTCCATTCAAGGCGTGCCCCTAGTTATAGGTTGGTTTATAAGCGCAATAAACTACGCATATATCTCACATAAACCCTGTATAGATATGCAAATTATTTGCCAACTTAGCCAATTGCAGTGCTACCCTGCACCATATTGTTATATGTGTAAAGTACCCCTAGAAATTAATTATCACTATTGAAGATAGAAGAAATTAATTATCACTATTGAGGTAGGATTGTGCTGTTCTACCTTTTTAAGGGGTTGCTGTATGTATATAATACATGAATATATATATATAGGATATTAATGCGTATAATTAAATATATATATATGTACTGTATATCTATATGTCGTGTACAGTTGTGTATATATTCCAGTGGAGGGATTCTACCGGTTTGGGCCCCCAGGCAAAGGCTTTCCAATGAGGTTTTCCTCAGTGCCAGTTGTGTGGTTGCCCCACATCCGGAGGAAACAGTGAAGGGAATGTTAAAGGGATATGAACCAACCAAAACATGACTTTATTGGTTTGCTGGTTGAACCACCCCAGACCCCTCCCCAAAAATAGCATCACTGTCACTGGCAACAGCTGTCAATCGAAACATCTGAAATCAAGAAATACGTATTGTGGGGCCCCCCAATGATGTTTGTTGGTTTATAAGCCCCAGTAACTATAGTTATAAATACCATAAACATCCATAAACCATAGTGATTGGAGTTATGTTCACCAACTGAACGCTATCGAACGGGGGCCTCACATTGTACGTATTGTGGAGGATACCTATGAGATGAGAATCACATGAAGCCATGCACGGATGTCTTTTTGTTGCTAATCGCATACCCCGTTGATATTCAACACACCCTAAATGATCGCAAATATGGTTGCATCCCCTACTAACCCGTGGTTTATGGGAGGTCTTCAATATTAGGAGATTAGGAATATGTCTGTATCCCCAGTTGTGTGGGGGAATTGCTGATCTTGTGGTGACCTTGTCCTCACAATAACATGAAGGATTGATGGCTCGTCACCGACTTGTCCACACTGCTCATTACAGGATGTCATCATGCTATCATTGATGGTGCAAATACTATCTCCAACTAAACTTGGACATTTAGCAACTTCATGATTGAACTTTGAACCCTGAAACATCTGATCTCGAATGGTGTCAAAAAAACAAAAACAATCATCTGCAAACATGTTCTATATTGATTTCCCGTTACGAGTAGATCTCAATTTTGGTTTGTCAATTTATATCTTCAGGGTGGCCATTATAGTATATATAATTATGTATATATATATGTATATATATATAGATATGTGTAATATATATATATATATATGTATATATATATATATATATATATAGATATGTGTAATATATATATATATGTATATATGTACATATAATATGTATATAGATATATATATATATATGTATACAGCAGTGTGAATTGCTATAGCACCACTTTGGCTGTTGATACCCCCGTTTTTGACTGGTTCAATGGTTTCAGTCCCTCAATTTGTTTTGTTAGACTCACTTTCATAATCACCATGTTTTGTTGGTCAACTCTACATCTTTGGGTTGGTTCAATATTCGCAAATCCCATGTGTTCACAGGTGAAGGTGTGGTAAGATCACCGTTTTTGCTGGCAAAGTATTCCATTATGGCAACATATAAACCAATTTTTGGCTGGTCAGTTCTTCCATTGTTCAATATCTTATATCTGTTTTTAGTCACTCTGATTTTTGATCCAATATATTTTTTTGGGGGGTGAAGTGACCATCAACCAGCCACAACGGCTCCATTGCACTGGCGGCATGGCTTTTCCACGGCTCCAATGCTTTCAGCACTTCACCCAAAGGAAAGGCACCACCCAAGCAACGCTCCAGCAGCGGTGAGTAGATGCGCTGGTCGGGGTTCAGGGCCTGGAATGGGATGAGATTTATCCTGAGATATTATGTATATGTAGGACAGTAATACTATATACAGTGTGTATATATATATATACATACATATATTATATACATACACATATATATATATAATCACTTATATATATATATATATATGTATGATAATATTATATATATATATGAATAAATATGAATATACATACATAATTGTACATATACTCATATATAGTTACAAAATTAAATATATTAATGATATTATAATGATTACCTGTGATGATCAGAATCCAGAAACTGCGAATCCCACCACCAAACATAATCATTTGATATAATTCGGGGAGTTTCCAATAAGTGTTAGATCCACTGCTCTTATGGATCTTAAAAACAAAATTAATGGCCGCCATATGTATATAAATGATACAGTGTTCAAGGGTTTTCGACAGCTACAGTGGGTTGCTGTAAAGCAAATGATATGTAATCATCATATATATATATATATGGTTGTTGATCAAAATTCCTTTATCCCGGAACGGCCATTCTTCGCGAATAAAAAAAATACTTTCGCGAAACTTTCGCGAACTCCATGTTTACCTTTCGCGGGGCCCATGTTGGCCAACAACACCTCTTATGAAGATTCGTTCACCACCTGCCAAATTACGCCAGGGAATCACGGATCACTTCTTGGTAGCCTTTTAAACATGCAGCTAGCATCATGGAATCCCTTCTCAGGACAGATTTTTTTTGCAAAGTTTACTGGCCCACCCCCTTCAACATGCACTTTGACTTTCGCCCGCTCTTTCGCATAACTTTCGCGGAACTTTCGCGAAAATATCTATATTCACAGACCCCGGCCATCAGCAGGGGATGCACTGAAGGAAAAGCGAAAACCAGGGGCCTTGGTGTTTGGCTCTCGCAAAGCCTCACTTTGGAAACTTGGCTACTGCTACTCGCATTCTCTGGTGCCCTTCTCCTGCCGGACCCCGGGCGGCAGTGGGTGGCAGCCCTTTACATATAATGATTATAATACCTTACTTTCGCGAAACTTTCGCGAAATAAAATTTGACTTTCGCGAACTCGAAAAAAACTTTCGCGAGGGTTTCCAACATAACATGCACGGCTTTCGCAATTAAAACTCCTTGCAAGGACCTTTAGATCGATCACCATATATATATATATCGAACTGGTAAATGAATCGTTGACCAATGCCACATCAAGCAACTCACGGTCAAGGTGTGATTTGATAAACAACGTAAGTACATCACTTTTTATGATCGAAACTGGGCGTTGAACCACTTCCAGTATTCTATCCCAAATGTCATGGTTGGTGGTTGGGCAACCCCCTAGTTTTCATATGCTTGCCCAAGGCTTGAAAAAAGTCAACACCCAACAACAGCATACAACAGATGTACAGAATTCACTGGTAGGTTCCACCACGTGGTTTCCAAACAAAATGCGGCCAACAGAAATTCAGTTTGGTAGTATGAGACGTTCTGATGCCAAATAAGGATAGACAACCATGACTACGTACAAACAATTTGACACCCCTCACATCAATCATCATCAATCAACCACAAAGATATGTTCATATTTGTCTTCATTTCAACTCATCGACTGCACAAGTCGATAAGTACACCGGACCTCCAAGCGCATGCTTCTGCAGACTTCCAAACATCTTTGCCACTGATCAGCGCGTAGGTACGTATTCATCACTGCGTAATAGCTGTAGCTATCCTGCGCTGCATCGAGATCAGTTCTTAGCAGACTCCAGAAGCATCTATCAAGTCATGGCATATTTAAGACATGCAGGACGAACCTGCTATCGGATACTGTACCAAAACGAATAAAGTACTGCAATCCGGGCTACAAACAAGACAAATATACAATATGATAATAGTACAGTACAGTACCGTACCGTACCGTACAGTACAGTACAGTACAGTACAGTACAGATAGATAGATAGATACACTTTCCGCAACCAAAAAAAATGGTACGACCAAGGTCTGACCGTCCAGGCCTCTGTAATCAGTCACATGGCCGGAAAATCTCCGACATCCCAGGACTAGTTCCATGATGTTGCCTTGGAAACCCTGATTTTATAGATGTTATACATTTTTATGGTAACGTTTTCCCGATTTTTTCATGATTTTTCCATATTTTTCCATCTCAAAGCACCCCAAAGAGGTCATTCGCGCATGTCCCAGCCACAGGGTGTTGCATCGAGCTGAAGAGATACAGGGCCCAGTTCCAAGGAACGCTGGAGATCAGCAGATTCAGCGTGATGAGGCTGACTGGGAAGGGATGGAAATCTCTTGGGTGGGGGCGGACTGGCGGACTGGTGGACTGGCTAGAATCACCCAATAACATGCCCAGATGCTCCATGGTGCTGGAATATTTACCTACAAAACTGGGTGATTTTTGGGGCAAATGTTGGTAAATATTCCATACATGGAGCATATGGGATGGGGACTGGCCGCTAGAATCACCCAAAATAGCACCAACTGGAAAACTCGAACTGTGAATCATACAAAGTATCTACCAACGTGGCTATGGAAGTCTGAGATGATTCCTCTGGGGAGATTTGTTGGAGATTCCTCTGGGGATTCTGATGGATTTTCATGAAGAAAGCTGCCCTAAGTATGAGGTCTGAACATGGATTGCTTTGACCGGGGGATGGCTAGGGAGAATCAGACCGAAAAGACTGCTTGGTGACTTAAGAGATTAAATCTATATATATACACTGTTATATACTTACAGTATCTTACAGTATGGTTGACTACTTGCAATGTGTAGTTATACATCTATATGTCTTTACTGTTCAGGGATCTTGCCCAACAGAAGTATGAGTTTTTGGGGCTGGCATCCCCTTGTTCTAACCTAAAGTTTCTTAGTCTTGTCAAAACTCTGGAGTCTGGAGTACTTAGAATGTGGAGGAATAAAACATATCAGTGGCTCAAAGCCATGGAGATATTTATTGATGTTCCATGAAGAAAACTGCATCTTAACATGCCAACTCAAGCACTACACTAAGAAGTACTCACTTAAAATTCACTTGTGTAAAACCTGCTGGAGCCCTTTGATTTGATAGATCTGCGAGGTGGATCATGGGATATATAACTATATACTGTGATACACTGTGTAGTATATAATTCTAGGGGTCTTACTGTCTTACTATATTTCTCGAGGTTATAAACTCCTACGCGAAATGCGAACTCTAAAAAAACTTACCAGCCATGATCCATAGAATTGGATGATGGGAAAATTTTAACCGGAAAGCCCTATATTTGATGGTAAAAACCCTGGTTTCCGGTTAAGATTTTCCCTTAAACCAATCCAGTGAATGATGACTGGGATTCTCCGCAGGATGACATCAGGGCAAAAGCTCCCAACAGGTTGTTTTGAAGCAAGCTGTAGCTCCCTAAGATAGGGAAGTTGGTTTATAACTGGGTTAACTTTGGTTTATGCTATATATATATAAGATGGGTTTATGCTATGTATAACTGGGTTATAATACATATATATATATATATACTTAGATGGGTTTATAAATCAACTTATAACTGGGAGGCACCAGCTTGTAGCCGAAAAAAGTCACGTGGCGAATCCCAACACAGGTGACCTATTTGTCATCGACTCAACAAGAAGAAGCAGTGTTTGTTGGTTCTACCGCTTCTACTGGTCCTTTTGCAAATATTATTTTAGGTTTCCATTGTTATCACCATTTCTTTCGGTTTGATTGATTGCCCTAGTGTAAACTAACATAGATATAGAAAACCCACCATGTGTAGATAATTTTCCTGGGTTTCCTTCATGGGTTTTCCACACCTATCTTCGTTTACCGCTGCAACTGGCCCTTTTTCTCCGGGGCCTCGTAGTTGAGCTTTCGCAACTCCAAACAACTGAACTGCCGCTTGCCATGAAGATGAAGATGGCCCCACGGTAAAGATCTCATCGCGTCGCAGGGCTTGCAAGGCCGCATGGTAGGTATCTAAGGAAAGCTCACCTGCTGAGCTGGGAGAGGCTGAGGCAACGGTGGCCAGATGTTCGTTGGCTTTCATGGAGACGGGTGAAAATTCAAGGCGGTCAAACTCTCAAATTGATAATATCAAATATGAGCATATAAGTAATTTAATGCTCATTTTCCCAGCTGTCAACCTCCATTTAGTTCGGGGATTTCCCAGCCATGTTTGATTACCCAGCCGGATAGTTTCAAACTGATGTCCATTTCAAAGGATTGGTTCATCAGCCACAGCTGTGTTAGTCAGTTGCTCATCCATCGTTACAGCAAAACATATCCCAATTCCAGGTGTTTAAGCTTAATCTCAAACTTCAAGTCCTGATTATGGCTGAATAACCATATCCATATATATATATGCTGTATTATGTGTATATATATATCCCTACAATATGGTGCAATCTCTTGCCGTTGATTCCGGCTAATCATGTTCCCTTGCCGGACGAGCCTGTTGGGATTTTCCAGCCATGACTATCGGTAAGTACATCATTCAACAAATTGTGGGAGCCTTCCCCAACTTGAAAGATAGAACACGAAATTAAAACCACAAATTTCTCCACATGTTATCCAATTGTCCAACACCTAATTTACATTCAATAACTAATAAGCCATTAAAATCACCAGTTCACTCGGATGTGACGGGCCTCCCAGCTGCTCCAGTAGTCCCAAGACCATCCGCCAGGCACTGCCTGCGAAGGCTGAGTGGAAGCTCACGCAGCTGCCTCGCGAGACGTATGGCCGCCATATGTTATTTTAAAGTGTGTGTGTGTGTCTTTCCTATACCTGTAAACGTAGTTCATGAGATCAATGGTTGATAAACTAAAAAACACTACTATACTATATGTATACAATTATATATATATATATGTATGTATATATATGTATGTATGTATATATATAATATAATATATATATATATATATATATATATGTGTAATGTATGTATGTATGTATGTATGTATGTATGTATGTATGTATGTATGTATGTATGTTATGTTATGTCATGTCATGTCATGTTATGTTATGTTATGTTATGTAACGTAACGTAACGTAACGTAACGTAATGTAATGTATGTATGTATGTATATATTATATATATGTAT
>Ga0126342_10007079_pt1 | contig 19972 bp, 19 predicted proteins | sample Cyp1metagenome_FD_92528 | JGI IMG/M metagenome (GOLD analysis project Ga0126342, IMG submission 92528) | Coral microbial communities from Lord Howe Island, Old Settlement Bay, Australia - Cyphastrea 1 metagenome | ecosystem: Host-associated > Invertebrates > Cnidaria > Coral ... | reverse complement strand
TGTATATATATATATATATATGTATATATATATATGTATATCTATATATGTATATATATTTATATGTATACATGTATATATACACATACATGTTTACACACACATATATATATATATATACATACGCAGTACCACACCCCCACCACACCACAGGGGGGGAACATAGCTCCTGCATATCCATACCCATTCCTACTACTAACTACTACTCACTTCTACATACTACTAACTACTACTAATCCCCCCCACCCCCTATCCACCCACAGGGGGCGGGAACATAGCTCCTGTATATCCATACCCATTCCTACTACTAACTACTATTCACTACGACTAACTACTACTACTACTACCCCCCCACCCACCCACCAGGGGGGGGCGGGGAACATAGCTCCTGTATACCCATACACATTGGGGGGGAGGGGGAGGGGACTTGGGAGGGCTGCATCATATGTGTATATATATATAATGTGAATAGACTTAGATTATGAAGATGTCATGGGAGATAGTTGATGATAGATTTAATTTTTGCCAAGATTTGGATGCACGGATGGGACATAAAACCAGATAGAATCAGCAATATGATATGGGTTTGTGCAAGAATGGGGACTGTACTGTTCAAAAAGCAGGGGCGGATAACCAACAACATATGGATATACATGTAAGGTATCTGTGTATATATATATACATGTCTATCTATCTATCTATCGATCGATCGATCCATCCATCCATCTATCTATCCAAATAATTACATGGTTAGCGGCCTTCTGGAAGGCCTACTTTTAAGCCGCTGGATAGTACCCTGACGTTTGAATATAATATAGCGTGAATGAAAACCATGTCATCAAAAAAACACGGAACATTTGCAGTAATTTGATTCCAAAACAACATATGATATGTTACTATATGTTTAGCCAGTATTCGGGTTTGTGCAAAAACATGATCAAACATGAGGTATGGCAAATTTAGTGGGATAATGATGATTCGACCACGAGATTTGGGTACCCTGTTTTCGGAGAAAGCATAGGTTTTGGTTTGATATTGCTTCAATTCAATTTCAATCGGTCAACACCACTATCGCCATTCATGGCTCGTCTTAGATGAGCTAATCGCAAAAACCTAGATATCTTTAGCATTCTTTGGCTGGGTATGAACATCCATGAATAGCACTAGGGATGACCAGGATTTTTTTTTATGTTTTGTTAATCCAGAGGTTATATGACCATCATGACCCATGTCCATGGGTAATCTTGCATACACTGCAAATTTTAGGCAACACACACAGAGACAAACAATGTTTAACTGGGTAGAATTAATCCCCTTGAAAAAAGGCAAACCATTGAACAAGACTAAATCAATAAACCATGCAACCAGGCTTTACTCAGAAATCTGGAAACATATCGGGAGACAGTGGTGGCTGGGTGATTGAGCCAGATCCTGGGACACAGTTTGGGATGGGATTCGAAGCAAGACACCATGGGAAGAACTGTTTAGTGGTTTCCACATCTGATAATCTTGAGTCAAGTAGGGAGCATCACACAGTTTTCGGGATGGAACTTCAACACATTTGAAATCAACAGCCAACAGTAGGAGAACTCATTCGCATAACACGACAATATCTCACAAATTTACGACATCTGGGGGATCTCAAACGCTTAACTGCGGTGTGATGGTGCAAAATCCAAGCCACCATATACCCCCCCAAACAAGTACTGCTGAAAGATGACGCGCGAACAAGTCACTTCATCAGACACAATGGCGGAGCATGGTAGTGGTAGTGCCCGTAGGAGTCACCATGACCACCGCAGTCGTCGAACAGCCAAGTCATTCCCTCCTGGTGCTGACGTAGAATTTCCTGCCCTTGCCTGCTGATAGCAATATCACTAGCAGAAAAGTGAGTTGTGTATCAAACCTTTTGAAAACAATTTCCGCTCATTGTCCCAACAACGACCGTGTCCTCCATCATCGAAAAACCTTTTGGCAATACATTGGGCTCCACAAAAAACATCGTAAAACTTCCCTCCACCCCAGGTCTGGTTCCAAGTTGCTCAAGTTCAATTCCCCGCAACAACCTTCCTGATAAAGTATCAAGAAAAGTCTGCTGGGATTCTCTGTCCATGTCTTTTGCGTAACCTATTAATTGGCAAAAACGGAAGTCATGGTCATCTGGCTAGTGGTTAAAACCCCTCCACTTGTAGCTGCTGGGATGGAGGTTAGAAACTATTCCCATAGACCGAGTCGTGGTCACCAACCCTTGGGATCACTGAGAGCGACTTGGTCCTTAGGATGTTCGTGAACGAAGAGCACGGAGTTCATAGCGATGCCGACCACACCACCCACTTTCCTTGAGAGCCGCAGCTGCAAGGAATGCTACGGAGGCTGGAAGCTGCGAAACAGGGGGGTTGACTCTCATCTCGTATCACATCTATTCGTGAAACATTGGAGACTGGGTGACATCAAATATCCCAACTTGAACCTTTCGAAATCAGTGCTTCTCCGAATTTTTCGGAGCCAGTTGGTTGATGGTCAGTCACAGTTGGGTCCCATACCATGCAATTATCTATATACATTAGTCTTTTTCTTGCACATCCCACTGACTGTTTTTAAAAACCAAATCTTTGGTGGTAACCACCAAACTCTTAGTGATTAGTGGTGCATCCAGGCAAAACACTTTTTTGATATTTGCTTGAGTACATCACCAAAAAGGCGACCTTTCTTGCTTCGCATCCCCATGTTCACTGGCCATCAGCCACATTGGGTCACCGAGTTTCTCCAATTTCTGGGGCTTGCTGGGCAGGGAGGGATTGGGCAAGTGCACTTTGAGGTCGCGCACACGTGGCACGAAGGGACTCCTTGGTGTCGTATGCGTGGTGTTTACAGGAAATTGATCATCAAACAACAAAGCTGCAAAAACACAACAAAGAAATACAATTCTGTGGAATTTCAGCTCTCACTATCAATGAATGGAATATCTATCTATCATGATCTATCCATCCATCCATCCATCCATCCATCCATCCATCAATGTACATATACATGTGCATATATATATATTAATATAGGTAGGTATGTAGGTATGTATGTATATAGGTATGTATGTATATAGGTATGTATGTATATAGGTATGTATGTATATAGGTATGTATGTATATAGGTATGTATTTATATATATATATATATATATATATAGGTATGGATGTAGGCATGTAGGTATGTATATATATATATATATAGGTATGGATGTAGGCATGTAGGTATGTATATATATATATATATAGGTATGGATGTAGGCATGTAGGCATGTAGGCATGTAGGTATGTAGGTATGTAGGTATGTAGGTAGGTAGGTAGGTAGGTTATGTAGGTGGGTATGTATGTATGTAAGTATGTATATATATGTATGTGTGTGTATGTGTGTATGTGTGTATGTGTGTGTATGTATGTATCTGTGTGTGTATGTATGTATGTATGTATATATATGTATGTATGTATGTGTGTGTGTATATGTGTGTATGCCTGTATGTGTGGTGTATGCGTGTATGTGTGTATGTGTGTGTATGTATGTATGTATGCATGCATGCATGATTGTATGTATGTATGTATGTATGTATGTATAATATGTATGTATGTATAATATGTATGTATGTATAATATGTGTATATATATAATATTATATACTAATAACAACAGTAAGACTATACTAGCACCAATAACATTAAGACTAAGAATAATAAATAACAATAGTTAGTAGTGATAATAGTAATCAATAATAATAGTAACACTGATCATAACACAGAAGCCCCAACCGCCCACCAAGAGCTTTTGGTTGGCGTAGCAGGCAAGCAAGCGACTTCAGGAAAGTCTCAGTCAGACCGAGTGGAACAACACATATCTATAGAGATATACACATGTTTTGGGAATGAATTGGGATTTAATAGGCAAACACATTAAATTGCCAAGAGTACCAGGTATGACATGGGAATGCTTCCTGAACTCAGCTGGTGAGCAACTGGGGTGTAAGGCCAACTGAGGGAAATAACAGGCTGCATTGAGTGATCATAACCATCCGACCCTTCAACCGAGTTGCTGCGTCTCTCCCTCCAGCCGCCGACTGCCGCAAGCGCAGCAGCAGCCACAGCCGCAGCCGCATTCGGTGGTGTTGCAACCACCACCACCACCGCCGCCACCACCACCACCACCACCAGCAGTGGGGCAATCATGGAGGTCGGTATTATGGTGGTACCCGAATGTAAAGACATCCTTAGCCCGCGGCCACCGGCTTGAACTGCCCTTTGCTGACTCCATCGACTGGAATTGAAACGGACGTGCCAAAGGTTGGGAAGACTTGTCACATGTGACTTGTCTTGAAGTATTGTGCTTCCCCATGGCACAGAAACTCGTGACCTGCCAATTGATGTGGCATAGACCATGCCAAGCACCCAAAACAATTTCGCCCTGCCTTTTTGGGAGCAGTATATAATCTCGCGTCAAGGCCAAAAACATCAGCTGGTATACAGGGAGATAAATAGCGTGAGTTACGGGTCTAAGGACGGGGAAGAGCAAAACGGGTGCCTCCGTACGGACCAATGATCCTGGTAGAATTACTGCATTTGAATTCCTGAACTGGAATTGTTTTGGCATTTTTGTGTGTTTTTTTTTTGAAGGATGATCCCCCCAACCTTAACCACCATGGTGGGGTCGTTCCTGATCACCAAGATTCTGAGCCGTCCATTTTGGGCGCGTCTTCGTTGAAACCGAAGCCGCACCATGTTTCCTCCTGAGATTGCACCAGAATCTTGGGCAGTCGTGGTGGTAAATGGCTTTGTCCAGAAATGGGCGAATTTGCTGAACTGTTTTTAAATTGGATCCTGGGTTTTGCACGGATTTACCACCATTTACGGCTACTGAACTTGTTTAAAACTGTAGAATTTGATAAATCACTGGATCCCCAACTGTGCTGGACTTTGTTGACAGCTCTGCTGCACAGGTCGAGCGAGCATCAAACAAGGGTAACCATACATCACCAAGCAATACTGGTGGAAGCGATCTCGCTTCGAGGGGAAAGGCTAACTTCCGTTTGCATCCATGAAATCCTAGTTTTAGTTGAGCTTTTCCCATTACGATCTCACATTAGCCTTGGGACATCAAAATCATCAAACAGCGCGGTGTGGAGCTGATCCCCACGGACACATGCCAAGATCTACCGAGTGTCTGGGCAGTCTGCCGTGACATGAAGGTCGCCCTCATCCTCGTGCAACTCAATCGTCCAGGTGGTATCCAAATGAGTGAAGGTCAATGGCGCTGCAGTGGTCACGGCCACCATCCCCACCATCCCCAGTAACCGAGACATCGCTATACTTCTCATCGGGGCGGGAGGCAGTGAACCTTGTCTGCGGCGCTGTCAAGCCCCAACACTGCGGCGCGATGTGATTGGATACCGGCGGTCGAGTGCCATGCAACTTGCTAGCTGCTATGGCCTTGAAAAGAAGGGTGGTAGGAATCACACCACGTGCTTGATGAGTATTAGCTTGTAAAATTGCAAGCACCCCTTTCCACCGTTTTTTGCTGTTTGATAACCTACTTGGACGCTGTGATGCATTGTTGCTTGCCAACTATCAACAAAGCACGAGTTTAATGATGCCCCCTATCATCTGCCAAAGTCACCAAGGAAAGTAAACAAGTCATCAATCTGAAACATATGATTGGCTATTCTGGGGCGGGCTCTCACAGGGAACACAGCTCATGTTGTCTGAATATGTATATATATATAGATAGACACATGTGTGTAGAACTTTCATTTCATGCTACATGTCCACTATGCAATATATATATATATATATATTTATGAAAACACATGTATATATATATATATGTATAAATATTATACATATATGCATGAATAGACACCTTTGGCAACTAATTCCAACTCCAAGCTTGAGCTCCCCAAAATCCACATCCCAACATCCCACCACCGCCGTTTCCCGGGTGCACCTCCGCTCAGTTCACTGATGAGACCTGAGGCGGAAATGGCCAGACTTATGCCCTTGGGGGATGGGTCAATAGCAAAGAGACCAAATAAACCCAATAAAATCAAGAGTGGGTTGGCATTGTTGACACCGCAAAACCGTGTTGATTTTTGGAATAAAAAGAACAGGATATCTGGGGTTCGACTCATTTCGAGACGTCTAACTTATTTAGTAGGGTCCCAATTATTTCGTTTCTGGCGACATCGTCTGACTGCTTCTCCGCACGCGCGGTGAACTATGATACGCCAAAAACATCCAAAAACCTTTGAAAGGAATTTTGCCCATCGACGTCCACGGACTCATCTAGGAAGAGAGTACCAAAGCAGCACCCTGCAAGGATCAGGAAAAAATGATATACAAGGGCAGTTCAAATGAAGGACACAACACTAAACCACCCGCTTGATTTTGCCCAAATTAGTTCCCCATTGACAGGAAAAACATATGAAAAATGGCCCTTCAAAGAAACCAGTGAACTTCACAACACTGCAGCTTGCAGCTGCATCATGCTGCAGCCACATGTTTCCGTTTCCTCTGATTGAATTTGTTCTTAGTCCATTTAGTTTTAGATGGTTTTACTGAGTCGGATCCGATTTGGATGCCGCATCTCTGCATCATTCATCAGGAATATCAGTGTCTTGGCGACCGTAAATGGTGGAACTATGTGGAACTTATCTTCATATTCAGCGTCCTCTAATTGTCATCTCCCAAGACAACCTGATGCTGGAACAACTTCCAGTTGAAGAGAAGCACCTACTTAACTTTGACTTGAGTGCGCAACAACAAAAAAAAGAACCCTGATTCCACATTGATGCCCCAGAAAGACGCCCTGGATCGGATTCCAACCAACCAGCCATGCGAAGTGAATCCGATTCAAGGACCTTCCAAATCAAATTACCAGTAGTGCCCGGCACGCGCCGGGGCGGAAGTTCGAAAAAGGGAAGTAACAATAGGAAGAAAAAAACCTATAAGAATTTGTTATGAGTTGGAAGAATTTTGAGATGTGGTTCTCAACGAAAGACAGCCTGAATGAATGAATGAATGAAGGAATGAAGGAAGGAAGGAAGGAATGCATGAATGCATGAATGCATGAATGCATGAATGCATGAATGATTGAATGATTGAATAAATGAATGAATGAATGATTGAATGAATGAATGAATGAGTGAATGAATGAGCGAGTGAGTGAGTGAATGATTGAGTGAATGAATGAATGAATGAGTGAGTGAGTGAGTGAATGATTGAGTGAATGAATGAATGAATGAGTGAGTGAGTGAGTGAATGATTGAGTGAATGAATGAATGAATGAATGATTGAATGAATGATTGAATGAACGAACGAATGAATAAATGAATGAATGCATGAATGCATGAATGCATGAATGATTGAATGATTGAATAAATGAATGAATGAATGAATGAATGAATGAATGAGTGACTGCATGAATGAATGAATGGATCAATAAATGAATGAATGAATGAATGAATGCATGATTGAATGAATGAATGAATGAATGAATAAACGAATGAGTGGGTGAATCAGTGAACGAACGAAGGAACGAATAGATGGATGGATGGATGGATGGATGGTTGGATGAATGAATGAATGCATGAGTGGGTGAATGAATGAAAGAATGATTTAGGGAATGAAGGAATGAGTGAGTGAGTGAGTGGGTGGATGGATGGACGGATGGATGGACGAATGAACCACTGAATCAATGAAACAAAGGTTCAAAAAATCAGTGAGCCAATAAATCAATGAATCAGCGAATCAACGACTCAATGAGTCAACGCATCAATGGTTCAACGATTCAGTGAGGCAATGAACCAATGAACCAATGAATCACTGAACCAATGAACCAATGAACGAATAAATTTAGCCAACTTCATCTTCCAAAAGTGCTCCAATGCCTTCAGTTTCTTTGATCTTTATGTGAAACCGAGCTCTCGCTACAGTCTCGTGCACCTTTTGCCAGCTTCATCGCCCAACAGTGCCCCGATCCCCTCAGATTTTTGTAACTTTTATGTGAGGTCGATCTCTCGCTACAGTCTCGTGCGCATTTTGTTGACCTATCTTCCAAAGTGCTCGAAGCATGCCAGTTTTTTTTTAACATTTTGAAGTGCAAATCGAGCTCTCGCTACAGTCTGGTGCACATTTTGCCGACCTCATCTTCCAAAAGTGCTCCGTGCATTTCACTGCAAATCGAGCGCTCGCAACAGTCGCGTACGCTTTTTCATGATGATGTGGTTGACATGATGATGGAAATGCTGACCATGACAATCGTGCGCAACTCGGAAGTTTTCTAACTAAACTTCCTTTGATAATACGATTTGCGTATGATATATGCTTATACGCACATCTACCTATCGACCTATCGACCTATCTACCTATCTATCTATCTATCTACCTGTCTACCTACCAATCTTTCTATCTACCTGTCTATCTGCCTGTCTATCTATCTACTGTACCTACATACAAATCTATTTATCTATCTATCTATCCATCTATCCATCCATCTATCCATCCATCCATCTATCTGCAAATGCAAAGACACACAAACAAACATACCCAAAATATGCGAAGAGACAGACCTACGGGTAGAAATGTGCAAACATGCAAAACATGTCCCCGCGTAAACGAGCACAAGTGTACATGCATATCTAAACACTTGAAATACACTTTGCCCACAAATCCAAACTTTATTTACACAACAATATATATATAATATATATATATAATGTATGCCCTCTCTCACATGCACGTACCTGGCCACAAAAATACGCGCGCTCACACACACGCACACAAAAACAGATGTGTATATCAAAACTCTGGATTATACTAAATGCATATTCATAGCCTTTGTACACGGAGCTGACATATGCAAATTGGGTACCATAGTAACCCCAGATCCAGTTGTCTATCACCTTCCCTGTGTAAAACGGCTAGATGTTGGGGTTCACCTCCATGTCTAGACAAATGCGAATATCACATTGGTTCTTTATCAAATCATTTCTACATATCTTGTTGGCTACTATTATATATATAATATATATTGAGGTATATGTATATTTGCTGTTTGAAGGCAAACAACGTTCTCTGGGTTTCGAAAAAGACCCTCATGGTACGAATCACAACGCAATTCTCGTGGCGTGAGCCAAGCAGCGATCACAATGATCGAAGGCACGGTCGAAGTCATCGGCGGCCATCGCCTGACGGGCTGGGTAGCAAGCCCTAAATAGTGGTAAATCACTCTTGTTCCATCGTCTTGGGGCATACTATACAAGTACGCAATATGATGTAATATCATGTAATACCATGTAATATTATGTAACATTATGAAATATTATGTAATATGTATGTGAATACACATGGCCTTGTCAAAAACAACATCTCATCTGGTTCGTGCCGGGGCTTGACTAGATTTTGTAATCGCTCGATGATGCGACACCAGTCCAGCAAAAGCTGTCTATAAATCATTGTCTCTTTCCGACACCTCATTTGTGGCTGGTAAAAACATATCTGATGTATCTGGTTGTTTCAAGGAAATACCCAAAACATTACATCAGATTAATTCATATCAAACTATCATATACTGGACACATACAGCAAAAACATGGGATTTTCATGGATTTTCATCGCAGGAACCACCCACCAGGCAGGACATCCAAACAGTGGGGTGAGGAGCCGCTTACCCGTTTCCTTTGGATCTTCCAATTTTGAAATCTACCCAGAAGTCATCCGCACCTACCCAAAAAGCGCTAGCAGAACAGGATAACATGTTCAGACTTGGACTTGCTGCACAACTTTGCTACCTGCAACATTGATATTTTGACAGTCCTCTCGCGCATTTTCCAAGGACAGGTTCACCACAAAAAAGTATGCTCTTTTGAAATTTTGACGGTGTAGTTCCCGAAATAAGTTGGCTACATGAACACTGTTTGTACTTTGCAGTTGTACCTGCATTTCATTTGGATATGATGGGTTTTGACCACTAGATCACCATTCTGCAGGTTACGCTTCACATTTTTGTTGATCTCCAGCACTCTCAGTGATCAGACATACCCGTGATACCAGTTTTTTTAATCACCTATTGAACACCTATTATATATACAATTAAACACCTTTGTGGGTAGTCAACCAGCAAACACCACTCTGAAGATCTGCAACTTGGGAACAATTGCAGGACGGTCCTTGCCGCGGAAAATGGGGACAGTGGGGCGAGGTTGGATCAGGCGGGGTGTCTTGAAAATGTCGGAGCATATCATACTTTCACCATCTGAACGTAATATTTACAATTTACAAGTATCTGGTAATACAACCACAACTGGTTGAAAGCGATACTATCTGATTGATACATCTGCATCAGTACATATTACTTTGTACCACACACACACACATTCCCCGATTGAAGACCCCCTTATAAACCATGGTTTAATACTGAATCTGTTCATTGTGGGGGGATGGGATACCAGGCGTACAACAGCAGCTTCAACCCCAGCTTGAAGCTGCCACCTTTCCGGAAGGTTCCCTGACGTTTGGATCCTATACATGTCTGGGCTTATGGTCCCAGATCGTAACTAGCCAGTGGGCTATGTGGCGCAACAATTGACTAATGACCCAAACAGTTGGTACAGTTATCCACCGCAAAATAGAAGCTACCAATTTGGAGCCCACCAATCTGGAACCCAAATGACCCCTATATTGGGACGTATTGGGCCGGTTAGCGCCGTATTTGCTGGATCGAAACCTCCAAAATATGGGGTTGTCCGAAAATATGGTACCTCAAAATCAATGCACAGCAATGTTTTTCGCTATAAAATATATTTCTTTCGGGGCGTACTCCATTTTCAGACACACCCACTTGCGTTCCAGGAAATTCTTTGAGCAAAATTTTGGTAGCAGCAGCACTTCGCCAAGCATCGAATTGCAAGTGATTGCCGAGTTCGTGACCCTCTGTTACTGCGCGCTTCAATAACTCGCGGTATCTCCTGAGTGGTGATGGCCAGCAGTGCACATCACTGCTGCCCCCACAAAATGCACATATCCAAAATATCTATGCAGGACCGTCATTGTTGCCACCTGGAACAATGGCTCTGGTTGGGGGGTCTCATTCACCTGCATCCAGGTGCAAGTCTCTTCCGAAGTTCCGGGCTGGCACCACCATGCTCAACCGCCACATCAAAGCCAGACATGATCATCAAAGTGGCGTGCACCTCGCGAACAAGTTCTTGCAAAGCTCCACGGGTTCTCAGTAAACAAAATACATATCACGCCCTTCAATAGGACTTTCCTTTTATAATCCTTTTATAATCTTTTATATACATGCTTTGTCTTTTTCTAGACAATAATATGACCTAAACCATAGCTGGATTTCTTTTGCTTTGGAACTCGAGAAAAAAACAACTCGCGGCCGTTTTGAAGCGTGTTTGAGCTCTCTTGAACCGTGTAAGCAGTCAAAAAACCATACTCATGGGGTTGATCAGATCCCATCAAGGCACATGAATTGAAATGTCTTGGCTCTTGTTTGACTATCTGAACTTCAGCAAACAAACATCTTTTGCTAATTGCCTGCCTGATTCCAAACGTTACAGCTTGATACAAAATGAACTTCAAGGATATGCTTCCAGCGACAACCCAAACTGACAGATGAAACCTGCTGTGAACTGTACAGCACTTTCAATGTAAGTTGGATGACCCAGGCTGGACGACTGGTGAGGTTGGGATTTAAATCATGTTGTGACAAATGTGGACGGAACGTACAGTAAGTGATGTCCAATGGAACAGTAGAATAAAGACCAACCCATCACAACGGCAAAACACCCCAAAGTTTCCCAAATGAAATGGATGGAACTACAATGTAGTGCCTAAATCGGAATCTTGGCGTATGACCTCTACAAGAATGAAACTCTGTCTCACTGGAGGGATCTTGATTTTGCGAGTTGGGACTGGCCCACGGTGCACACATAGACACGGGCCAAGAAACTTTGTAGACAGATTGACGGTATAGTAGCCCCAGGAGTGTTTGGACAAATGTGTAGGTGCATTAAACGCCTGGAACTGGGGGTAGTTGTCCTTAGCTGGGTTTGTCCAAGAATGGGTATATTTATCCCTAACAAAAATGCAATTTCAATAGGGTCAATTACTATCAAACATGTTTTTATTTCTATCTTTAATGCATTTTGGAGTCCCCTATTTTCACACAACCCCCAGCTCAATCAAGAAGGTTTCACTGCCGGCACCTGGTTCTCCTTCAGCACATCCAAAATGGCCTCATTCTAGGTCAGTTGAGATATTTCAGGTGACGCTTTGGGACAAACAATAAACGTCACGGTACATTTTAAACAAACAAATGGTAGAATCAATGATCAATGTGTTATTTCGACCAATAGACCTCCAACATCAGGTTCATTAAGCCCTTCTTCCAATTTCCTTCAGTTCCTCTTCCCCTCTTTGTTGGTTGATTCTCGTTAGAGCACCCCTGCCAAGATTCCCCAAGAGATAGAAAAGTACCCCCCTACCGAAACAGTGGCAAATGAATGCAAATTGCTCTTAATTGTTTTCGGGGGTTGCTGCGTATCCTGCATATTCTACAATCAAACATGGGAATTGAAAATCCATGAGCATCCCTATAAATGGAGGTTCATAGCTGGGAAAATCTACTATATATTGTTAAAATATATTTTTTCCCGTTATTTTCCAGCACACCATGTTTGACCATAGGGTATTCATTGAGCCGCTCGGCCTCCAGGGTGGAAGGGGAGTTCAACAGCGGCACGTCATCGATGGTTAGGGCGGCCAACGGACGTCTCAAGGAGCGTCGCCAGACCACCTGTGGAGCGAGTGACCTTTTAAGAACCATCTTGGTAGTAACTTACTGGCGTTGTGGAACATTTCACTATGGTTGATAGGAAAATCATCGATGGTGTTCAAAAAAGCCAGCTTTGCTTACTAAAGGCCAAATGAATATTCATCTCCCCCACTCCCGATGGTCCCAGAAGAATTGACCCATCCCATCCTTTCCACCATTGGGTCAATGTCTCCATTGTTGCTGCTTGATCTATTGATCCAAGTCATCCAAATCCACTTCTTTTGGTTTTGAGGGCCCACTATTGTAAGAAATCCCCATATTTGGATGCTGAAACAAATGATCTAGACTCTGCACCAAACCGAGAAGCGATGTTACATTGCTAGGCGCGGCCAGGCCCCACCGTCTCTGGGCCGCCCCACATCTGGAGGGCATCCTAAGTGCGGTGCCTCAGGCTTTTTCCGGCTGAAATACCCAATTTCAAGATGTTTCAAGGAGTTGCCAGTGGATTTTCCATGATTTTCCAATGCCTTTTTGTCACTACTGGATACACAAGTCAACATGTCTCAACCTGGATTGACCCAGCCAGTCAGCCAGCAAGATCCCTTCACCCAACTTCCAAAGCTTGAAATACCAACCAAGTTCGAAACGTTGATGGCTGTTGTTATCCAATGTCTTCTGTCTTGTCATCGTCGTCATCGTCGTCATCATGGTCATCGTCATCATCGTCATCATCGTCATCATCGTCGTCATCGTCGTCATCATCATCATCAGCACCAGCAGCAGCAGCAGCAGCAGCAACACCACCAGCAGCAGCAGCAGCAGCAGCAACACCACCAGCAGCAGCAGCAGCAGCATCATCATCATCATCGTCATCATCATCATCATCATCAACCGCATCATCATCATCATCATTATCATCATCATCATCATCATCACCATCATCATCATCACCATCATCATCATCACCATCATCATCATCATCATCGATCATGATCATGCCTCTCATTCTCGCTATTGTTGTCATTAATGCCGCAATTGATACTGGTGAATAAACAAATCATAAATTATCTTCCAAGATACAGGAAAACATGGAAAAACACACACACATTTTCCAAACATCAAACCACATGGCCTAGCCCCAAGGCCACGTGACCAAATCCAGAAACCAATCGTGCAGAAAGTAGCTCTGTTCCTGCAGGAGTCGGCAACATCTCCAAGATGGAAACTTTTTATAGTGCGGTCCACAAGAAGATGAATGAAATACAATGACAAACAACATACAATACTGTATACTACTGTATCCAACTGACAACTTGACATATTCTTTCACTACAAGTAGCTCGTGTTGGAAGTTCTTTTGCGGAATTGCTTTGGAAGATGGCGCATGTCCAACTCACAATACCGAGAAAAACTAGATACCATCTACTAAACATGGTAGAACAAACCTTTTTAACATCTCGGCCTTTGCCAATTATATAAACATCTGCAAACTGAGGAATGTGTCCCCCATGAAGTCTATTGATCTGGTGGCTGGGAGTTTAATCTTCTCTTGAATTTGGATTTGAATATATAATTCGTGTTTATTGAGGCCAAACGTCTCATCCACACTATATCAAGCCCTCGTTGCGTGCTATCCCTCTTGGATTTAGACATCGGAACCCAATGAGGACATCAGTCACAAAACCTCCATGGCCCATGGCTAAAAGGTACGTTTTTTCACCTCCTGCCATCATCATCCCACCCCCCCGCCAGCAGCAAGGCCAGCATCAGGCCCAAAATCCATAGGGTGCCAGAGCGACGCATGGCATAAATCACTCCGCTGACGCCCAGCAAAATACCTTGGAAAAGAGGGATGGATATGGATGGACATCACCAAACATGGCTGGATTGTAGTGGTTGAGCCACGCCCCTAACATAGGAATCATCAGTTGGGGTTATGGATTCACAACAAAACTGGACAACTCAACAAATTGGAACCCACCAACGAGATGGGATTGAATCACACCTGTGCGCGCCCTATGAATCAAGTGGTGCGCAAGTCAACAGATGGATATGTTGTACCCACGTGCATGATGGTCTGACAGGTATGCCAATTTCATGCACGTGAAATGATCAGCTTGTTTTAGGTCTCATCAAACCACGATCTCAATTCCATCCCAAAAATGTGGGGAAACCGGTCATCCAGTCATCCATTCCCTTTCAAAGGCATAAATAGACCGTTGGTCTCTGCGGTCCTCTGATTCGCATCTTCTTCAGAAACCTAAACAAAAATCTTCTGGCAAACCCAAGTTGCTTGATCTAAAATCAGCTCATTGAAATGAACCGCTGCCTTCAACAATATGTTACTAGACCTGTCTAAACAATGCGCATCGGAGAAACTCCAAGTCAACTAGTGCTGGTTCCTCAGCTTCACACAACTACACTAACAAAAAAATTGGTACAGGCTCATCAACGTCTGCAAACTCAATTCATCACCCATCTAGTGTCATGTTCCAATTGGCAGGGATGAAAGGTAGCATCCCAATCTTCTACGTACATGTGGAGTCATTTGATGAACCCACATAATTGTGATAGGATTCCTCATCATTGGCAATCGTGTATTATGAAAATTGCTCATGATGGAGAGGTGACATATGTAGATATACAAAGGTATACACACATATAAACATATGTATGTATCTATGTATGTATGTATGAATGCATGAATGTATGAATGTATGAATGTATGCATGCATGCATGATTGTATGTATGTATGTATGTATGTATATATGTATGTATGCATGAATGTATGAATGTATGAATGTATGCATGCATGCATCCATCCATGCATGCATGCGAATATGTATATATATATGTATTTATATTTACATACATAGATGACCATCCCATCTACATGTGTATTTGAAACAACACATACACATATTCAATCATATCCATCTCTCTCTCTCTTTCTCGATCATAATCATACACATAATCATATACATAACCACACACACATATATATATAAATACATATGTGTAAATATATATATATGTATATATATATAGTTGTATGGCAGATTGTCAAAATGTTATTTCCCAGATTATCCGGAAAATGGTCGTTTACTATGGGGCCCGTATTAAAACGTTCACACGTGGCATGACCTCCCCTCATGTATATGGAAACATAGTTAAACTGCAAAACGTGTGAAAAAAGCACTAAGGCGGTGAAATTCCAGGGCCACCAACACAGCTGGAATGCAATGCTTTCCAAGCGCGCGACGAATCTCACGAACTGGAGCTGTCTGACTCTGTACTAAAGGCACCGATTGTGAGCCATCAAGCTTGAGGGAAGGCTTGATAGGGCATGACCACGAAGGCTTCTATTTGTAAGAATAGCCGCGCGGAACCCGCTCGCGCGGAACCCGCGCGTGCGAAATCCGCGCGCTTTAAATACTAAACCAGTGAGGATCCAGCAATTACATGAAATTACTCTCTAGTAAACCAACATAGCTTTAGTTGCCACCATGTACTACTGCTCCGTATTTGCATACCTCGACCGATCTTGCTTGCATGCTGGCTACCTTTGGCTACCACAACTGCTTCTCAACAAACTTATGTTGTTGATTGTTTAGTGTCCACCAGAGAAACCTGGGATCGAAGCTGTAGTCTATGTACTTTCCTTTGTGCTTCTTTTTGAAGATTGAATAGGCATCCCGGAATGGTCAGAAACAAGTCAGAAACAGGTCAGAAACATGCAAAAAAGGAGCCTTTGCCCATGTCCATCCATCTATCTGTTGGTTTATCTTTCCATAGATCCACCTTTTGTTCATTGATCCATTTTTATACACAATATATATGAATATGTACCTATCTAACGATTTTCGCCTCAACGTGCTGCTGCTGCCGCCTTCGCGAAATGTGAGAGTGATGTGGGTGCTGTTGGACATTTCTGAAAAACTAACACCAATAGAAGTAGAAGTAGAAGTAGAAGTAGTAGTAGTAGTAGTAGTAGTAGTAGTAGTACTAGTACTAGTACTAGTACTAGTAGTAGTAGTAGTAGTAGTAGTAGTAGTAGTACTAGTAGTAGTAGTAGTAGTACTAGTACTAGTACTAGTACTAGTAGCAGTAGCAGTAGCAGTAGCAGTAGTAAGGATAATATTTTTTTTTAAAAAAATACATTTTACCAAATAAGTAAAAACCCTAGCGCAAAGCTAGCGCCGAGCTAGCGCCAAGCTTGTGATTTGCGTGATTTAGTTGGGGGCCCGCCTTGTAGCGAAGACTAAAATCACACTACCCAGATTTATTCTCCGGACTCTTTTAATGACTTGCCGTACAAGTACCGGGTTTTGGGAACACGCCCCATATATATATATACACATAGGTACATAGTATGTACAGATGTACCGTAATGATTCAGAAACGATCCAAACCTTTGACCGTGACCCATCTACATCCGGTGACCAGGCACCAATGGCCACATAGCGCGCCGTGGGCGAAGCAGCTGTGGCTGCCGCTATGCCGCGCACGGTATTCATGGCGCCGCGAAGTCGCCGCGAAGGCTGGGCTTGGAATTGCTTGGAGCTCGGAAAGTTTTGGAAGAACTTCCTGATATTCGGATGTCAGGCACCTTTTTACATTGAACAATTGTGAAAAATGATAAAACATGTGAACATCATAACTTCATGGTTTCTCATAATCTCTCTGAATTCAACCTAGGTTGTGTTGCCACCCGCACATGGCGTGGCCGTGGCCCAAGGACAGCTGGAGCCTGAGACCACCCCAAAAAGAGTGGACAATGTTGGCCAATGTTGGCCAATTATATACATGCAATTACTACGCTCCGGCAATCAAACATGGCAATTGATGATCATGTTCCGCTCACTTTCAAGCATCATCGTCATCTAGAGCAGCTGGACGAGCCTCTTTGCGGAAGCCTTGGTGTTTCGATGGAATCAGGCGGTTTCGATCCATGAGGGGTATATAGATGGGGGTTCTTAAGTCATGGGGGATCCCCAAGTTACCATGGGTTTCAATATGTTTCAATACTAAGTCATGGTCCAATGACTTGAATTGGGGGTACCTCCATTTTAGGAAACCTCCATAAAAATCAAATAGATGATGCCCTTAGGGTATGAACCAAGAAACGAGGGGATTCGACGAATCTTTGAATTCCCTACCCTCGTGAAAGGTGCTGTGAGAGGGGAAAATCCGTAGTAATGAAGTACCTGTACTGTTTCAAGATGCTAAATTCCAATGTCACTAGGGTGCACTTTCCCAGAAGGACATCGATGTCGGGTTTCATCGATTGGCAAGATTTAAGCACAAACTGAACTTTTATGTCTCAAGATCTTATACTGGAAGCATATTATGTATCCTTTGCCACTTTTCCACGTGGCCAATCTTGCATACCATCCAAAAACTTTACATCTAGCTGGTGAGGTATACTCGTACACAACATATACTCAACCCATAGTGCCATAGTGTATACCCTTCTTTAGGGTATACACCGCTTACTTCACCGCATCCTGTCACTGCTGGCGTCTTGGCCCATCAGAAGGTTACGCACCTGGTCAAGTCGTTGCCCCAGTTCGTTAGCGAAGTCGGGTAAATCCAAGACCTAGGCTATATGATAGCTACAGTAGCTACGGGATATCTATGGTTAATGGGGGGTATCAACCAACTCATAACCGGGGGGCGACAATTTGCACCATTTCTGATATTGTTCAATAGGACAATGGCCTGCAAAATGAGCAATTTGGTAAACCCAACATTTGAAGTGTGCATATATATATATATACACCCATATCATCCCATATCTATATGAAATAGTGGAAACATGTAGAAACATAAAAAAACATTAGCATATATTAGCATACTCACCAAACTTGCTGATTGGTTCCTACTTCCCGCAACGCTCAGCTGATCTGGGCGCACATGTATCGCCAGGGCTTTGGGCCCAGAGGGAGCGTACAACGCCAAGTCCTTAACCTGTCGCAGGAGCGGCCCTGGGTGCCCCGGGTGGGTAACCATCGGGGATTTATGTTGGGGAATGTCTTTGCGGAAACCGTGCGAATGAGATATGTGAAGAAGTCCTTCTCGGAAAAACACACGTATATAAATATTAATGTGTATATGCAATTCCCCAATAGCGATTGTTTGGGGTTGCGAATATGTATATATATATATATATATATGTATTTTTTGAATATGTACACCACAATTACATATATAATCATATATATATACAATATCATACACATATATACATGCATATCGGAGATTGTCGGGGTCTGCTTGGTATGTCACGCATCATCATTACTTCGTGGTTGTGAAACATGAGAGGTTGTCCATCAGTCTTATCAACCAACCGACCAACGAATCGGTACAATGGCATGCAACTGATCACCAAGAATAGCGGCAGGTGCTGCTATCAATTGGAACACACACACAACTATTGCACGAATGATCCCGGTATCAATTTCTTGCGCCCCTGGTGGGGGTACCGTACCGTCGAATATCTGGCAGTGTAAAGCCAGCCCTGTCAAAAGGATTGTGATGTCAAGTGAGCTTGGCTCTGCAACTCCACTGGCAGCGTCTCATGGTGATCCCACTGTGTGGAGTTGCCCTGTCCGATACACCCTACAGCTACAGCTGCCGAGGCAAGTTGATCCACTACGCTGGTTCTTAATCATTTAACAGCTTTCAGCCAGCTTCTTTCCTCAGGGCTAAATGGCGCATTCCACAGAATTCCCATCCCAATGTTGGTTAACCACAATCTTTTCTGACGTCTACGGATTTGTGAACAACGTGTGATTCCTGATCGAAGCCTCTGTCGGGATTTGGACCTCCTAAAATGGGTAAAGCAGCAAGCACCCTTTTGCGGTCTAACTTATACCCCTCATTTCATCTTGGATTTCATGCGCGCACCTCTTTCCACCTCCATTTTCTAATATTTTTAGCTTTCTAGCTTGACTATGACATACTATGACTATACCCCATATATCCACATATGTTCATATATTTTCCAGGTTTTTGATAGTTGGACCACGGCCTTTAGATGGCCGTGGCGTTTTGTTGGGGTGGGGTGGGGAGGGGTGGGGTGGGTGGGGCGGGGGGGGGGGGGGCAGGGAATAGCGGGGCTCTGGAATTGCGCAGGAAGTGGCAG
>Ga0126342_10007078_pt1 | contig 19972 bp, 20 predicted proteins | sample Cyp1metagenome_FD_92528 | JGI IMG/M metagenome (GOLD analysis project Ga0126342, IMG submission 92528) | Coral microbial communities from Lord Howe Island, Old Settlement Bay, Australia - Cyphastrea 1 metagenome | ecosystem: Host-associated > Invertebrates > Cnidaria > Coral ... | reverse complement strand
TATATATATATATATTATTGTATATATATATATATATATATATATTATTGTATATATATATTAATATAGTTATATATATATATATATTATTATGTATTATATATATATATTATTATGTATTATATATAGTAAGTAGGGTTAGAACAGTTCTAAGATGTTGTCACCTTCTAAGTAGGATGTTGGCGGGATGGACTTCCAAAGTCCTCGGTTGCAGTGCTGGACATTGCATCCCATCATGGCATTCATCAGAGATTGATGATCTGGTTGGTGGTTTGGAACATGAATTTTATTTTTCCATTCAGTTGGGAATTCATCATCCCAACTGACTTTCACTCATATTTTTCACAGGGGTAGGTATACCACCAACTAGATGATGATTGATCCATCCAATCTCTGGCCACGAATTGCCATGAGCCATGTGGACTTCTCAGCCATTCCGGGTGAGATGACCGAGAATTAATTCCTGGAGTTTGAGGGAAATGTGTGAAAAGTGGTATGCTTCACAACTTTGCTGCATGAGATTGCAACTTCCACTTCACGTTACACATCATATATCTCTTCATGAGGTTAGGACCGAACAGCAAATCCTACTTTATCAGTGCTGTATGACTTGCAATCGTTGACGTTGATTGGAGTGTGACGTTTCGGATTGTTTCGGCGGCGGAGCTCCGCAGGAAAGTGTCCTTTGCTCATTGCAGCCGACAACGGCCACATGGACGTGGTGAAGTTCCTCTTGGATTGTAGGGCTGCCAAGTGCCGAGCCGATGATTTAACATAGCCATGAAAAATGGCCCATCATTTATAGATGATTTCGCCAATCAAACCTCCATTTAAAAGGGATTTTCCATGGCTATGTTAAATAACCAGATGGTACAATTTTCGGAGCATATTCAGTTGTCCAATACACTCTTCTGTACTTTTTGATATGATATACAATACCCTCTGGTAAACTAACATAACTATGGAAAATCACCATAGCTATCATGGGTAAATCAACTATTACAATGGCCATTTTCAATAGCTATGTTAGTTTACCAGAGGGTATTATATAGATACACATTCATCATCTACATGTACATCCTGCATCTTCCGCTTCGGGAATGGTTCACAGAATCCACGAATCCACGAATCCCATTCTCTTCGATGGTCTGAGGAATGATGATGTCAACTTAACATGGAGTTTTATATTACTTACTGGTGCTAAACGCAGGGAATGAATGGGAATGGGGGAATGGGATGATTATTGATAGTTATTATGGATCATTCCCGAAAATTCCCTACTAAGCACCAGTAAGATTAACATAGACCCTGAAAATGACCAATTTATAGTGGCTTTCACTAGTCTTCCAGCCCCGATGACTGGGAGGGTCTATGTTAATTTACTGGCAATGGCGATAGTATGATTAATAATCAATCCTCAATGGTTGAGTACTGGTTAGTAATGGATAGTAATGGTTAAAGGTTCGTAATGTTGATGATATCTTAACAACCACAGTATGTTAGTACTGCTTAGTAATCCTCAATGGTCCAATGGTTGATGATATTTGATGGTATCCTATACCGATATCCTATCAAAGCAATTGTCAGTGATGGTTGATCGTATTTGATTGTTTCCGAAAAAACCTATAGTATTGGTTGACAAGATTAGTACAATATTGTTGGGTTGTGCTGTACAAATTGTATCCCGCGCGGTGGAAGAACCACATAGAGAGTGGGGAGCTTTGCCGCAAAAGCTCGGGTTTGAACGGCTGTGGTTCCAGCGTGAAGAGAGAATCTTCATACGGGTCTCATCCTTAAATCTCCATTCCGAGAATTTGAAGGGAAGAGTTCCAGGAAACAGCATGTTCTTGTTTGAGAAGAAACTATATATGGTTTCTCTTGTTTTTTGCCAAGAAAACATTGACCAGTTTGATCTCCACATGGAGATGTGCCAAAACTGGTCAAAACTGGCCTTGATTCGTGGCACGCCAAGGTGGTGCGAAGACAGAGTCCACGGATCGAGAAGGCTCTGGAATTCTGGTATATTCTGACCAATCTTTCAAATGTTTAGGTGAAAACATGAAACAGGAATAACATAGAATAACTATATCATGTCGGGTTGTTTGGAATATATATGTGTATATTTATATATATATATATATATATATTATCTATATATATGTCTGTTTTCAGTACATGTTCAAAGTTGCTCCATCTCGAGAAAATCAGAGGAGGAGCCTACAGATTTCACCCTGGGAGCCGAAGCTACCCCTTGAAGCTGGCCATGAAGAGATGAGATTCCTAGTAGTCACGATATTAAACATTGCTAGGTCAACCAACTGGATGAGTAGAAACTATTCCAAAATAGTCCTTTGGAATCAATGGGATTATCATGGATTATCTACTAACTCACCAGCTAAGAATCTGTCATTTGTGGCAGGGTATCCAAGATTGGCCATCATTGGTATTTCGCATTGCCAGGTTAGAACACCGGAGGGTCATTGTAAATCATGGTGTTTGCCAGTGAAATATCCTTTTTGCTGTAGATGTACACCCAAGAAAATGTCCGTTGAGTGGAGGCAAACAAGTCTGGTTGATCAAGATATTGGGAAAGTAACAACTTTTGGGTTGTGGGATGAAATCCCTTTTATGAATTAAACATCTCCTGGGGAGAGGGTGAAACTCACCCACCAGGAAGCCTTTTTTATCAAATCCAAATCCCCACCCACCAGGGGTAGACCTCGTCGTGACATCTCTGGAATAATGGCAATCGACTATGGTGTAACTATCCCCATAGCTGGCCGAACATTGCAGTCATTTTTCGGGTTCGTGAATTACTATAATTCATCAATTAGATGATTGCTAAATCCCTATAAATCCCTTTAAATATCCATAAATATCGAAATCCCATGAAATGAGCCAGAGAAAATGGATCAAACTGGGACATTTCCCCAATTTTCCCAAGGCCGTTGCCGCAGGTGGCACTGCCCTTCACTACGCAGCATCCAAGGGTCACGTGCAACTGGTGAAACTGATGTTGGATCGAGGCGGGCGAGGAAGTGGCGCAATGTTAGGTAGGGAGGATAGGGATTGGTGAACGGATGGTAGAAAGTGACTATGATCTACTATATATTATATAATTATATACGATATAGATTTTACTTGCATATATATATACATTTATTTATTTAAGATGTGGATTGGAGAATGATGGTAGATATTACATATACAAATATGCACAATGATGGTGGATCATAGCATGAATGATGGTGGATGATGGTATCAATCATGGTACCTCCCTGCAATTCTATGTACATATAATATACTGTAGCCGCTGTAGCCCGTTCAAAAATATTATTCAATCATTGGGTTGGTTTCAGGGGAGAATCGAAACTGGAAACCGAGGGTTTTTCCAGTTTTCCCATGGTTTTCCCTTGAAATATGAGGCTTTCCCGTGGTTTTCCATGGTTTATCTTCCATTAAACCAATCCAATCATTCAACCAGTCCCTGTGGTGTTCTAGCTGGGGATGTTGCCACTGATCCCAACGGATCAAATTTGCGGTGGCAACATCGCCATTGCTCCACTGGTTGGTGGTTTGGAACATGGCGATTAATGGTGATTAATTGTGATTAATGGCGATTAATGGTGATTAATGGTGATTAATGTGGATTAATGGGGATTAATGGGGATTTCCACAAAAATTGGGAATGTCATCATCCCAACTGACGAACTCACTCCATCATTTTTCAGAGGGGTAGGGCTCAACCACCAGTCCATCAGCCACATCAGCCACATCAGTGGCCACATCGAATGCTCCTGGCTGCCGCAGAGAGGTGCCAATATCGAGGCAAAGGATGACAACGAATGCCTGGGGCCCCCAGGGCGCTCAGCTCCATACATGATGAAGCAGCACAGAGCTGCAGGATGATTGATTTGGATGTTTTCTTCGGAGGTTCACATCTTGCTGGGAATCAAACATCTAGATCAAACTATAATGTACTATGATAAAACAATACAAAACACGTGCTTACCAAAAATGAAGGATACCTTTCTGAATTCCAGTCATCAGTCGCAGCCCTTGGGGCCCTGCCTCAGGTGGGACCCCGCTCCACGTGGCAGCCTCCAACGACCAGGCAGAGGTGGTTCGTTTGCTGCTGGACAGCGGCGCGGACGTGAAGGCCGGGGGAGGCGGGGAACTTAGGTGACCCCTACGCTTTGTGTAGATGATATTGATATCATATCAGATATTAATATCATATATATATATTATCTGGGTAAATCATCCCCAAAAGGCCGAACTATTCAGGTTAATGAAATATCAGAATTTACCCATGTATATGCATGTATACATATATGAATATAATGGTGGAGTTGTTGGAGTTGTAAACCAACAAACATTTCACTGGACACCACATCGCTTTGTCTCAACGAAAACACCTGTTTGATGGGCAAAATGTAAGGTTCTTGGCTACCCAATGTTGAGACATACCTACATGAGCAATGCCCAAAACCCTTGGTGCTTGAGAATTAGAAACATGTTATTTATACTGTAGTATAGTAGCCATCGTCTTCACTGGGTTCATTGTCATATCCCCTTCCTCGTGTATTGCCGCGGTAGACGTCCTGTATGATCGTGGTGAAGTTCCAAGGAAGTCGACTTCGGGATCCGCAGATTTACCAAAGTACTGTAGAAAAAAAGTCTCATTGCTTTTCTTCTCAGACTTGGCTTTAGAGAAGATTTACAGGAAACTTTACATGGCAAAGATTATGATCTTATGCAGATTTTCCCTTAAACCAATCCTATGATTTCTCAAATCCCACTTAACAGCAGACCCTGCGAGGCCAAAGACTGTCAAGGTCCAGCTTCTCGGAGGGTCTGGGCTCGAAGTGACGACTACAAGACTAGGGCTTCTAAGGGGGGATGGGTGAAGCTTGATCTTTGCACCCAGATCACTAGGTCAATCTTAGATGGATACATTAATCCTAACTAGTCTTTTGGTATCAATGGGAATATCTACATTCACCAGCAAAGAATTTGTCATTTTTTGCAGGGTATCTAAGATTGGCAATGATCATTGCAAGAGTTGGAAGAGATTGAAAAATCTGAAAATCCACACACACACACATCAACCATGGTGCTGCTATATTTTGCTGCATGAATGGTTGACTTATTTACCCATGGATGGGACACGGTTTTTGTTATTATGCGGTAAAGCCAATCTTTTGGCTCTACCATGGTAGTATACTCATTACTTATCTCATTACGGTATATGATAATTGATAATCATTGACCAAAAACAATACAACCTACTTAACGCTGGGTGGTGGTCTGGAACATGTGTTTTTTCCATGTATTGGGAATTTCATCATCCCAACTGACTTTCACTCATATTTTTCAGAGGGGTAGGTCAACCACCAACCAGTAAAGGATCTTAAAGGCGTATAACCCATTCCATTCATATTTTGGAACCTTCAACTTGTTGCACCTTGGATCGTCCAAAAACCGCTATTGCTTCTCCGGGCAGCGCATGGCAGCGCCAGGTCAGACCCCGTTGCACCGTGCAGCACCCTACGCGCACGCGGAGACGGGACGCTTCTTGCTGGACAAAGGAGCCGAGATCAACGCCAAGGACTCTCAAGGTGCGACCGGGAAATCCCCGCAGATTTAATGAAGGTTTTCATGGATACCTGGTTGGTGGTGACTGGAACCATGGAATTTTGAATGACTTACCACAAAAATTGGGAATTTCATGGAATTTCATCATCCCAACTGACGAACTCACTCCATCATTTTTCAGAGGGGTAGGTTTTTCCCACCAACCAGGGATATAATTGGGGATATAGGGATAATCAGAATCCAGATATGCTGATGAAACGTGGCACTGTGGGAGATTCCCGCACTAGATGGATTCGTTGAGTTCGCGAAAATGATCGAAGTGTGGGGATGTTCCATGGATTTTTCAGCAAGCCATGTCAGCCATGTTTGATAACCAGCGGATATATACCCAGTAATTCTATGTGAAGGGTCTCAATGTGGTCGAAAGACGGGCTCTTCCAGAGATGGAGCCTTGAACGCCTAGCGACTTCCAACCATGGAAGAATTTTCTGGGTATCCTTGGATTGGTAGTCTCATCCTTTCATTAACTTTGATTGCTGCAAAAAAAGGATGCAGGGTACCTAAGATTGGGAGAGATGAGGATTCAATATTGGGTCCTCCCTATGCTCAGACAGGGCTTAATCTGAAAATTTGGTATCCTCAAAATTAGATGGTGAATCGCAATTTTCCTTACTAAAATTGTGATTGACACACCCAGTCGGTCCATTCGACCCCATTAAACCATTCCAACCTATAAACCCTACGTATATCTGTATAAATATATATTTATATATATGTATATATTATGTATATATTATGTATATATTATGTATATATTATGTATATATTATGGATATATATATATATTGTAGTAATTCCATGTAAATCCAATAGTGAATCATCCCCGATATTACCAATAGATGGCTGGTTTCAATCGGTGTTTACTAATCCCATCCCATCCCCAGTCATAGAATCTGTGGATGGGCCAGCGACAAGTTCACGGTGAAAATCCGACTTACCGGCCTGGTTATGACTATCCCTGGTAAACTAATGGTGTTTTATGGTGACTTAATGGGAATTAATGGGATCTAATGGGATATAGTTGGGAATATACCCTCTGGTTATGACTAACAGTTTGCCATGGTTAAGCCATGGCCCTAATCGAAATAGATGGTTTACCAGACTTAAAATGGGTGGATTTTCCATAGCGAACTGTTAGTCATAACCAGATGGTACCTCCATGACATCCCCAGGTACGACTCCATTGCACCAAGCAGCTCTGCAGGGAGATGCTGAAGTCGCATGTAGCCTGGCAGCCATGGCATGAGTTCGATGATTCACCGATTAAACACTGGCGATTTCCAGAGCAAACTGTTAGTTTACCAGATGGTAAACAAAAGTGTAAGTAATGGGCCCGTGGGATTTAAGGGATATTTAATCATGGTTTTAATAAGATTCAATGGAAGTGTCCCAACTACATGAAAGGTAATCACCATTTTCCTATGGAAATTGACATCCACCTACGATTTAAATTCTAACTATCCAGTGGTGAATGGAGGGAGCTAAGGAGCTATCAGTATGCGAATTCTATGACCTGGGGAGCCAAGGAGCTACTAGGAGTTTCCCAACGACATGAAAGTTGTTGGGAGCATCCAGCATGCGCGCAGAATATACCATAATATATTGTGTTTTGATGGGGTAAATAATGGTCATTCGATGTCAGCTTTTTGATAGGTTTGGAATTCATGGGGATATAAGCCATATCTGGGGGATATAATCGTAAACAAGTAGTAGATTTTACTGGTACAGGATTGATTCAAGCAAGTATATATGTACAAATTTAACGGTTGGTATATATTGGTATATAATATACCAACCACATACCAACCATCAATGGGTCTTGTTTGGGGTTAATGGGGCGTTTGATATGTTTTTTTTTTTTAATGGACCTATTGGGCTTGTCCACAGAGTGTGGATTTGAGGCTACAAGACCTGCATATGGGTATGCAACGGAATCTAGATGGAATATAACCAACAAGATTATAATAGATTATATATATATATGAGATGATATGGGTATGTCCAAATCAAATCGTGTTCTGCATGAAAAACATGTTGATCGACATTTTTAGGCAAAGCCCAAATGTCCGTTCGTGTTTCCTTCATGGGCATTGATGATGATTGTTGGTGATTTCACATGTTTTGTGTATAAATGTATATACGTACACATATACACTAAATTATATAACATATGTATAGGATAATATGTGTATATAATATGTATATATATATATAGATACATACATATGATCTATATATATATATAGACATATGAGATATGTATATATACATTTGATATATACATATATATATATATATATCATATATACATATCATATATATATACAGACACACATACATACATACATGCATGCATGCATGCATACATACATACATCCCATTATATATTGTATATATATATATATGTATACACATACATACATGCATGCATGCATGCATACATGCATACATGCATACATGCATACATGCATACATGCATACATGCATGCATGCATGCATACATGCATACATGCATACATACATACATACATACATACATACATACAGACAGACAGACATACATACATACATACCATTATATACTGTATATATATACATACACATACATATCCTATTTTCCTAAATCCCACATATCTACATACATATATGTATGCCATATGTCATTATTTAGTCCCCTGGTTGTCGGTGATTTCACCATCTCCGTCCGCGTAACCACCTTTCGCCGAGGTTTGTTGTTGGATCGCGGAGCGGATCTGGAGATGAAGGATGAGGGTTTTGGTAGCAGGGCTCAGGAGGTTGAAGACGAGGATTTTTGGGTTGCTGGAGGTTTTCTATAATGTAGGTAAAACAATGCCATGTTTACCATCCCCCAAATAGGTGGTTATGATTGTTTTAGCCACATTAGTTGCCATTCCAATTTCTCTGGTTGAGGGGTTCTACACACAGTCGATTTTTCTATAGTTCCAGTGTCTCAAGAAACTATCCTTTATTTGATTAATGCGGTAAACCCAATAATAGTCACATCAAAATCACCATGTTTGTGTGCTGTAAACCATCCCCAAATGACAAGTGTGTATATATATATATAAATGTGGGTTTCCCACATTTGCTCATTTTCAATAAAACAACAATTTTCTACACTTGCTGGAAGATATCAAAATGCTTTGATGTTTTAGCATGCTTTGAGAGATCCTCGTAGAAATTGAAGAAACTGACAAAATCAAAGAGTGTTATGCTGTTAGAAAATCAAAGACTGTTGGTTGAACATGAGATCAATGTGCTTTGACTTGAATCTAAGGCTGAGTCTATGTGAGTTGATTTTCAACTAAACATGATCAACGCAACGCCATATTGATGTTTGGGGTAGGGGGTATCATCGTAGATCCTGTCAAACAGAGGTTGGAAGACAGAAGCTGGCAACTGGTAGCTTATATTTTGCATAAAGCCAATTCTTTTCCACAAGGCCAGACTTATGTGAATCTTTTGGGGTTCCCTCTTCTGACGGCAATGACTCTCCAAGCATTTGTTGGTATGTTTTTTTTTGTATTATCGGGTGTGCGTTGAGGATGCGCATGGTGGTGTGTATTGCCTTGGGATTATGAAACTTGAGGTGATGTAAGGTGCAAGCAAGTGCCACTGCAGGATTTTAACAAAGCATTCTTCGACGGGAACAGGCGCACTACTACACTCCCATGTTCTCATTACAAACATTTGATTATTGTGCATAGATGTGTATAGCATTATGCAATAATGTTGGATCCCGATTAGTGTGATGGTTTGGTATTGTGTCAGGTTTTTGACAAGAATTCTAGGCCTGTGAATTGATGGGGGTGGGTTGGTTTTTGTTCAATTTCTGATGCAATGTTTGTTCAGCATGTTTCTTTTTTTCAGATTATTTTTTCAAATTGTTTTTCAGGAATTTCATGTTGCAACATGTGTTTGAAAATATTTGCTGTTTTAGGTTGCATAATAAAAAAAAAGATAAATAACAAGTTCCTTATCAAAACCTCGTCAAAAAAACAGCACCCACACCATTTATCAAGGGGGTATGTTTGTTGTAGGTTCCAACTTCCCAGTACTGGCAAAGTTTCCAACTGCAATTCTGGATTCCTGACTGGTAGGGTGCAGTGTCACTGGCCCAAGCCCAAGCAACAAGCACGTGCGGCATGGCATTTGCACATGTTTTGCAATGTTTCAGCATAGCTGCCAAGGTGCTAGTGTGTGAGAAAGGTTGCCAAGGAGATGAAGCCATTGTAGAAGAGGCTCGCGTTGCCATGACCAATGGTTGTTTTCACAAATTTTGCTTGCTGCACCAATGCAAGTTTGGAAGAACCAGTTCTGTGTTCTTGCAAGCACGCGCATGCATGCCAAGGTGGCGTGGCAAGGTGTGAGAAAGGTGGCCCAGAGGATGAAGCCGGGATGATGTCATTAAAGAAGAGGCTGGATCGCCACCGCCATCATATTCTTGCTGGATTGCAGCTGCCATCTTTTTGTGGTGCTGCTGGGCAGTTTGGTGTGGTACCTGCCAAAGCACTGGCACCACCCAAGCGGCACCAAAAAAGAAAGGAAGATTAAAGCAAAAAAGGCCAAGGAACACCTTGAGAAGGCACAGAGCAAGGCTGCGCACACCACTGCTGTAGCTTCTGTGCTTTTGGCAAACTCATCTGGCCACATACCCTTGTAGGATTACAACGCACACATGAAGGAGCACAAGCCTTGGAAGAAGCGAACAGTGCCGATGGCATGGTCTTATGATGTCTTATGTTTTAATTTTACTGGCCACCAAGCATTCTGATTGCCATATGTTCCCATCAAACCCATGGTGCCTTGGCACCAACTGTGCAACTTGACCACACAGAAAGCCCGCATGTGCAAGCGCAGCTCAGAGGTGGAAAGCCCTAATTGCCTAAGTAGCCTTGCCTTGGAGGTACATACCACATCCTTGTGGTAATCCTTGGCATGGCTTTTACTGTAATCCTGACTTCCCTGCCTGTGGCAGCACAAGGGGATTGGGTGGAAGGATTTGTGCCCAACTTTGGTGGAAGCACATGGGCTGGAAATGCCGCGTCTGACCTTTCTCTTTGCATGTGGTGTAGTCGGTGCCATGCTACCTGGTGGGAGACGACCTGCAAGGCCTGTAGTAGGCAGTGGTGGCCACATTTTCAGATCTCTAGGTATATGCCTTATGGCACCAGTGCACAGATTGAGGATGAGGTCCTGGGCTTGGGAAGCATGGATCCAAATGTGCCGCTGGTCGGCCCTTCATACTTCCTAGCCAGCAGGACACAAGCTGCATCATTCAGGCGAGAAATTGGGTGCTGAAGGAATAAAGTCCTTACTTAGATTTAGGTAAGTCATTGAAATCAGTTGAAATCCTTTCTTGTCAATTGATTTCTTGAAGGCTTCAAAGGAACATCAGTTGAAAGCAAATTGAAATCAGTTGAAATCATTTCTTTTCAATTGATTTCTTGAAGGTTTCAAAAGGAAAACCATTTGAAAGTCAATTGAAATCTGTTCTTTTCAGCTGATGTCTTGAAGGTTTCAAAGGGAAAATCAATTGAACATATTTGAACGTAAATTGAAATCAGTTGAAATAATTTATTCTTAATTGATTTCTTGAAGGTTTAAAACGAAAATCACTTAAAAATCAGTTGAAACCAGTTGAAAGTCAATTGAAATTCATTTGAAATCCATTGAAAATAAGTATAGTAAGTTGAAATCAATTGAAATCTGCACTTGAGATCGTGATCCACAATTGTTCAAACCCCAGTCCCTGAAAAGGTACCTAAAGTTACCACCCTAAGAGACCCTTTCACATGTGTGGGGGGGTCCCCCGTACACTCATCAAGATCCAACATTAGTGGATATCCACCCTGCAGTAAACTAACTTAGATTTCGAGAATCCGCCATGAAAGTAGATCGTTTCCAAGGGAAGCCACCGTGGATTTTGCTATGGAAACGTTTACTGGAGGATATAATATAGTTTAATTTACACCCGTGAAAATTTTCAAAGCTTAAATCAGCTGTGGCACCGACTAATTAACATAGCATAAATCAGCTCTGCTATGTTAGCGCTGTTCAACGAAAAAAAACGAAAACTAACGTATTGCATTTTTTTTTGCAACAAGTTTTTTTTCACGAGAGTATATACAATCCCTTCCCCCATTCACCTAAACACTACCCAGAAACAATGGTTTAGCAGGGGATAAAATAAATACATATTTGGGACAACAGAATGGGGTGTTTAATATGAGGTCATGCTAAATATCCTCAAAGTTGGTAGATAAACATCCCTGAACATCACAACATAGAGTATAACCATCCCAAAAAAGATGTGGAAAAATGTAAAACCAGGTGGTTCGATGATATATTTGACAGACGTATTTCCAGGTGTTCCGCTTTTCGGCATTTTTTGGGGGGGTTGCGATAGTCAGGGGATATCGACACACGGCCCCAAGGTGAGACTCCGTTACATTTTGCTGCGGACTGCGGGCATCTGCAGATGGTGACCTTACTCCTGGAGCCTTGGTCGTGGTTAGTGTTTTCTAGAAGGCATGTCATCATGTATTACACAGTAGCACATAGCACCGAACTCGTGTACATGTTTTTATCTGTAGTGTGTGTATATAATATATATATATATATATATATATAATATGTATATAATATATATATATATATATAATTTTATGATATATGATGTTGATGTACATCTGTGCTTTTCTATGTGCATCCATACTTGTATCCAATAGGAAAATGATGTCATGCTGTGATGTTGGAGGGAAATGACGGCTGAAATGGCTGACCAGCTTCAAAATGGAGTTAATTTTCATTGATCCAGGGTAGTTCGTTATTCCAAAGGGCAGCCTGGAAGTCGAAAACCAACATGGCAAAGATGGTGGTTTCCCACATTTCTATTGATTGCGGTTGTTCGGGGAGTTGGAGAATTGGATGGTTTCTCTCACAACTAAAACGAATCACTGTAGTTTCTCAAGCCCACCAACTTCGATCCATCCTCAAACAGTGCTGCCATCCACTTCTGAAAGATTCAAGTGACGGTTCCCAGTTCCCAGCCAAACCACAGTTCATATCCTTGAACATCTAAAGAACATGTAAAAACCTCAGGGTTCCCAAGACTAGGAGAAGAAAGCAGACCACACAGTGCGAGACCGCGAAGGCTGGTAGAAACATGGGAGCAGCCTCTAGAAAACATTGCCATGTGAAAAATCCACCAGACAGATCATTGAACGGGAAACCCGGGAAACCAAGGGTACCTTAGATCTGCCGAAGGTGATTTTTTGTGTTGGCAAATCCACCGCTGGGCCTTTGGGGGAAGCTATTGAGCATTTTGGTTTTTGTGAGCAAATCCAATGTACCTTCTGATATTTTGTATGGGATAAACAAACGTTTTGATTATGTAAAATCAAATTCTGTTCGGCAGGATGATATTGAAAGTGGATTTGAATCAAGAAATGTGGGAATGAAACTGCGACAGTAGAGTGCCATTTTTTCCAAATTGGGGATGAAACCAACATGGTGGTATGCCAATTTCTGAGGCTATAAGTGAGGGTAGTTTGCTGCACGACCAACCAGTCATGACCATATGTTCTAATTCATCGTGGACATCCTTGGACTTCGTCAAGAACTGTTGTCAACGTGCCTCTTTCGCAAGCCAAACCTACTGTTTTGTTGACCTTTTTGGGTAGAATCACAACTGGGCAGCAGGATATCTCCGATGTGACGCAATTCAACGCTTTTTCGCCTCCAAAAAGACATCGAAAAGTTCGAAAACAGGAAATATGAAGGACCATCCTAAAAAGATGTTTTCACCATCTGTTTTGGGGGTTGCTGCTATTCGGCAATCTGACCTGGGGAATACCCTGAGCTCAAGGCTGGAAATCCCAAAGCTTTGAATGTGAAAATGATCTATAAATGGGAGATTTTCCGCTACAAATGTTTGATTAACGGAAAGTCAGGTAAAATAGGTCCATCCCTTGCATCATCCACAGATTCAAAAAGATGTTGTGCTGAATTCGTTGCAGGCAAAACTGCACTGGACTTGGCGAAGAAGAGTCACCGCACTGCCGTCGTAGAACTTCTTGAATCCAAAAGCCGCTGATACTGGGAGGCTGTGAGATGGGGCCCAGCCAAGGTATGTCAGGTACCTTTGGTCTTCCTCACCCAGAAACCTTGGTTTGGAAAGGAAATTACATATATTTTGGACCATTGAAGGGGTGTTTAATATTAGGGGGATGGGCCGGACTCTCTATTGAATTCAACGATCCTTCGGTATCCTTCAGTGATGTTCAGCCATGGAATTCGAATCAATTTTGCATTTTGATCAATTTTGCAGTGACTGGTTTGCAAGTGTGATGGCCAAGGAAAGGTTGTGCAAAATATGTGCAAACCCATCTTGTCGCAGCTTTGTTCTTCTTTGATGGTGCCATCTTTTCTCCAGATTCGGAACGGATCCGCCAGGAGAGCGCATGCAAAGGACCTGGGCTTTGGACTAGCCCAAAATTAATTTCAATCAATTAAACTATGACTGTCTGAAAATGAGCCAAATTAAAAGGATGAACATATAATATAAATTCATATAATATATTCATGTCATCATGTATGGTTCTTATTATTTAGTAACAACTAATTGATAGCATGTGCTTCAGATATGTTGAAATTATACTGCACAATTTCCTTAGGTTTTGGCCGCCTAGAAAAAGTCTTGCCATCAATGTTTGGTCCATTTTTATATATCTTATTTTGTAGTTTTGTTATTTTTATGTTTTTTCTAGATTCTAATCTTTTATTTTCCAATTTAGGAGCGGGCAATTCTAATAATTTAAATTATATTTATATAAATTAAAAAATCCTATTATTATAATATCCTGATACGAATTTAGATTTTAATCCTATAGTCATAAAAATAAAGAAAGAAATAAATAAATATATATATATATACATATGGACCTAAATTCTTATGATAATATTATCCATGTATATATATATATATGATTAATTTTAATTAAACAATTGGGTGATTTGATTAAATATAACAATTTAACATAAGTATCTTTATTGAATTATTTTATTGTATATTTGAAAAAATATTCCGGAAAGACAGACGAAACAGTGTTTGGGGGGGAATGGGAGGATCATGTATTATAATGCTGCTGCTGATGATGAAGATGAGGATGATAGTGATGATGATGTTGCGGACGATGATTTTGAGGATGATGATGTTGAGGATGATGAGGTGTAGGAGGATGATGTGGAGGATCGTGATGTTGAGAAGGATGAGGATGAGGATTAGGATGATAAAGCGGAAGATGAAGTGGAGGAGGACAAGGTGCAGGATCACAGGATGATGATGTTGAGAAGGAAGATTATGATCTTGAGGAAGATGATGATAATGTTGCGAACGATGAGGTGGCTGAGGATGATGTTGTTGAAGATGAGGTGGAGGATGATGATGAAGATGTTGTGGACGATAATATTAAAAATGAGGAAGGAAATAATAATATTGAGAATGATTTTTATATTCCTTTAAAAATATAGGAATTTGGGGGAATGGAAATAAAAAATATAATATGGGAATTGTATGGGGTATATTTAATATATTATATTTTCTAAGGCTTCTGTAGGAAATAAAAAATATTATATATATGGCTACGAATTAAAATGTAAAATCCCGATTTATACCCTGAGCTTATATGCCGATTTATACCCCCGATCTATACCAAAACCTAAATAATTTAGATCGATCTATACGTCTGGATTACCGCGGGCCGATTTATACCCGAATTTTGACGTAATTTTATATGTTTAAAATATTATTTTGCAGGATTTCGGGACCTTAACTATATATTATATATATTTATATATGATGATTGATTTAAAGGTTTTTGTAAGGAATTTTAATTACGAAAATTATGTATATTAGAATGGAAATTCTTAGGGTTTTGTTTTCGAATTTATGAAAATAAAGTTTTATTTTATGAAAATTTTACGAAAAATAGATATTATAATTATTATATGAAATGTGTTGTTACTTACTGTTGCTCGGGGTCCGGTAGGAGAAGGACAGAAAATGCGAGTAGCAGTAGCCAAATTACCAAAAGTAACGCCTCGCGAGAGCCAAACGTTAAGGCGCCCGGTTTTCATTTTCCCTTTAGTATACCACCCCCTGCTGATAGCCGAATTCTGTGAGTAGGGATATTTTCACGAAAATTCCGCGAAATTATACGAAAGAACTGGTAAAAATCAAAATATATGTTCAAGGGGGGTGGGCCAATAAATTTTGTAAAAAAAAAATGTGCTGAGAAGGGATTCCGTTATGCTAGTTGCATGTTTAAAAGGCTACCAACAAATAATTCGTAATTCTTTGGTATAATTTGGCAGGTGATAAATAAATTTTTATAAGAGGTGTTGTTGGCCAACATGGGCCGCGCGAAAGATTAATATGGAATTCGCGAAAATAAAATTTTTATTCGGAAAAAATGGCCGTTCCGGGGAAAAAAAAAAATTAATTAATAACCATATATATAGGTTATCTTACCTAAATTTATAAAATAAATATAAAATTATTATATTATATATTTAAATTAAATAAACAAATTTATAAATTAAATTTATAAAAATAAATTTCAAAAATATATATTATATTTTTTAGGTAATTTAAATAAAAATAAATAAAATCCAATTTTCCAATCCGAACAATATATATTATATTTTTAGGATATTAAATATATATTTTAAAAAAAAATCGGTTAAATATATTCAGGTATATCCAAATATATCCAAATATTAAAATTAAAATATAATATTAAAATATATAAAAATATTTCAAAAAATAAAATAGGAATAAATAAAAACGAACCCAAAAAAATAATATATATTTTTTAGGTATCGCACAAAAATATATTATAATTTTTATTCCTAAAATTCCCCCAAAAAAATATTTCCGTAATTATTTATATAATATAATAAATATATCCCCATATAATATTCATATTATATTTTTTACCTTCCCATTCCCCCAAATTCCTATATTTTTTAAAAAATATAATATACCCTAAATAAAAAACATAAAAAAATTAATAATTTATTAATTTTTATTATTTTTTTTTAAAAAAATATTTACAATAACAAAATTAATTATCACCAAAATATTTAAATTCTTAATTTATATTAGTAAATTTATTTCCCAAAAATATAAAAAATAATATTATATAATATTATTATAATAATATTATTATTAAAAATAAATTATTGTTTAATTTAAAAATTAATAATAATTTAATAAATTAATAATTTATAATATTAAAATATATAATAAATAACAATTATATTAATATATAAAACATAAATAAATATAAATATATATTTCTTATTCCTAATAAAAATAATAAATTCAATTTTTCAAATTATAAACCGAAATATATCGAAATAAAGAAAAAAAATATTATAATATATATTAAAATTATTTAAAATTATTCAAATCCAAAGACCAAATCCAACAAAACATTGCAATTCCTATGCGTTTTACTAAAAAGGCACGACTTTTCAAATCAAGTGCTCCCCAACTATTTACGATGATTTCCAAATTTTAGGCACGACTTTAGCAGTCAACTGTATATAAATGATTATAAATGGTTTTAGATTGTTATTTTCTCTTCTCCATCATTATCAATAGTACGATGTATATTTGTTGGTTATAAATTGTTACTGGTTCAAATTTGAAATATCAATTTTCGGTGCAATGGCAGATTCGTTGGCCACGACTGAGTGGAACCTCCCCACTTTGGAGTTGCCACAGGTGAATCAGTACAATCGCAAGTGCCGAATCATCCGCCATTGCGACTGCTAGAAATCAATTGGTTTGGTCTGGAGGTTCCAAAATGGGTTTGGCCTGTCTTCGAGAAAAATACCTATGGGTTTGGCTGATAATGACGTACCCCAAAATCCATTCGTTGATCATCATTTTTCCCCTCAAAGTGGGGGCTAAGCTGGGATACCTCATTTTCAGACACACCCAGCAAGTTCATTAAACCTTATTAAGGCCTATTAAACCACATTAAACTCCATGAAACCATTCCAAACCGGGTCAAGCTCACCACTCACTAGCACTAGCATATGCACTAAGAACCTCGTTGCCAGAGATCACCTTGGGTTGACATGACAAAACTCAGTGATAAAAACTGAGATCTTCAGAGAACTTGAACAGTCTCAAATGTGAAACTCAATTATCAATTCCTATGCTTATTATCACCTGTTAATTTCTCGAATAATAAAAAAAATATTACTGTTGTTAATAGTCTCAATTATGCTTCCCCGTTTCGTTTTCGGAGAACTTGAACAGTTCCCGTCATTCAAGCTGGTGGAGACTTGTTTTCCATTCTTTTGCCAATTAAAGCCCGCGAAAAACGTGCCACATTCAGGTTTGCCTGAAGCTACTGTGGATGGAAGAAATCCTGCACCACCTTGGATGATTGAAACCTATGAACACCGGGTTAAACCATCTATCTATCAACTGGTGCAGGATTTCGCAACCATCCACAGTAGGATTCCCCCCACCTGCAGGAAGGGCATCACGCCTCATGACTCCTGGCTCGGGTTGAGCACTGGTACCATTTCCGAAACATGTTCAAAATTTCGCGAAACCTAGGGTTTCGAGAAATTAGATCTTGAGTCTCAAGGCTATTCACTACAGGTTGACTGTTCAAAGCACTGTGACTAGAAACTGAAGATCAAAATCACACCAAAATCCCCACCATTTCCCAACAATCGATGGCCTTTGGATCTTTTCCAGACATGCCACGAATCTCGTCGTTTTTATCGTCACCTGTTTAGGCTAGGTTTGTTGCTGCCATGCAATTCTCCCATGAAAAACCGGCTGGTCCTCAGGTGGTTTGGCCTCCTGACCTGGTTCACCCATGCTTTTCAGCGTAGGAAAATGGGAAAATCATCAGAGATTCCACATTTGTCTGGCTCAGGACTGGGTGCAACAAAGGCCATACCACATAGATACATTACATTGCATTACAATACAGTACATTACATTACGCTACACATTATACATTACATTATACATTACATTATACATTACACTATACATTACATTATACATTACAACATGTCATATCAAATCAAATTACATTACATTGAATTACATTATACATTATACATTATACATTATACATTACATTACATTTACATTACAATTTCCATTTACATTACATATATATATACAGTATGTACATACATACATAAATATATGTATAACAATAATATATTTCATAATATGATATATATATATATATATGTGTATGGAACATTTCATCCGTATCCTGGTGTATTCCAAAATGATAACCCCGGAAAAATCCTCTTGGCAAACTCAAGGGGAAACAGCTCCGGCTCCCCATGGCCCACTTCAGAAACCACACCTGGATGGCTCTCTGGGAACGTTGCCCAGCCCTGCGCCTGGCCCCGAGAGAGAGGCAGGATCAACCAGGGCAGTTCCCAGTAGGAAACTCGTCGTCCTTGTGGGACCCATGTCAGGCTCTATGTCAAACTTTAGGTGTATCATTGGGGGATTTTATTACACTTCGCCATCTGAAAGGTTTGCCAATATAATAACCAAGCAACCAAAATATGTTTATTGCCTGACAATTGAATCATAAGGTCGTAGGAAAATTATTTCAAGGTAGGTCAGTTTTGTAGACAATCTTAGGGTGTTCATTCACATTTTTTGGGGACTGTTCGGTTGCACGCCCCCACCAGGTGGTGGTTTCTTGAATTGGTGGTGCCTGCCACTTCTGTCTGAACCCTAAACCACAATTAACCGAGTGATAGACCAACTTAGCTATCTAGGGGACCCTGCAGCGGCTTGACGTTGCTTGCCAGCACTTGAGTCGCAAGCGAGGTATCTTCAGGTTCAAACCCATGTTTGATGCCGTGGCTTAGATGAATTATGGACGGTGCGACCAAAGGTCGTCAAACATCACCCATGGGGAGCTTGTGAAGCTATGTAATACTTAGGAGGTCATGGGAGAAAGTTCGCACTCAAATTTCTTTCATTATAGCAGGTCTCAGATCCTTAGGCAGCAAATGCCTCGGTGGAACAACAAACATTCTGCCTTTGTCCAACAAATTCCAAGTTTTACATATAGTGACGGACATATACTTAGAACATCATTTTTCCAAAATTTCGGAACCTTTTCTTAGAACATCAAAACAACTACACTTAGAACATCAGAAATGTTCTAAGTACGCACTTAGAACATCAGAAAAACAGATACTTAGAACATCTCCTTTG
>Ga0126342_10007077_pt1 | contig 19973 bp, 12 predicted proteins | sample Cyp1metagenome_FD_92528 | JGI IMG/M metagenome (GOLD analysis project Ga0126342, IMG submission 92528) | Coral microbial communities from Lord Howe Island, Old Settlement Bay, Australia - Cyphastrea 1 metagenome | ecosystem: Host-associated > Invertebrates > Cnidaria > Coral ... | reverse complement strand
GAAGAAATAGTACTGTAATGATAATAATAATGATAATAATAATAATAAATAATAATAGACTCCCTTCCCCCCGCGTCCTCCCTTTTCCCCGCCCTTGCAGCTTCGGTGTGGCTGCTTCCCAGCCAGTGGCAATAAGTTAAAATAATTTCCCGGCCTCCCCCCAGCAGAAAAAACAAATACTAATAATCGCTTCCCCTTCCCTCGTCCCCCTCCCTCGCTCTTGCAACTTCGGTGTGGCGGCTTCCCAATCACTGCAAGCGGTATAACCCGGTAATGATAATCTCCCGCCCCCCCAAGAAAAAATATGATTTTTTAAAAAAAAATAATAATAATAATAACATTAATAATAATAATCAACCCCTCACCCCCCTCGTCCCGTCGCCCTCGCAGCTTCGGTGTGGCTGCTTCCGATCCATTGCAATAATTACTGACAATACCCCCTCCCCTTTGAAAAACGGTTGCGAACGCGGCCTCCTGGTTTCCTATGGTTTCCTGTGGTTTCACCTTGCAAGTATCTTCTCAAGACATTGCATCCTATTAAATCCCATTAAATCATATGTTTTTATAGTTTCTCCATGGTTATCCCATTCAAATACGTGGCTTACAACCCCCCACCTTCTCAAAAAAAACCCCTGAGGCCAGCTACCCAGCAAGCGGAGGCCAAACCCAGGGGAAGGCAATTGGGGTGCCAACCTCAGTCCGCGGTTTTTTTGCCCTACGGCCGAAGGGCCTTGCCTTGGGATATTCTTGGGATTGGGATAATTGTACAATAGGTCTGGGTAAATTATAACGACCTCACTGCGACTTCACTGGAATCATAGTTAGTAAGGGAAATAATCCCCAAATGGCCTTAATTCAGGTTAGTGAAATATTACAATTTACCCAGACAGGGATATATGGGGGTTTCCTGAGTCATGGATTGTCATGGGGGATCCAATTTTAAGCTCGATGGGGACTTTTTTTTATTGGAAAATCCCATCTTAAATGGATGATGTAGTGGTACCCCTATGGATTGGAAACCTCCGTCTGAGTTAATACGGGACTACAATAGGGATATCTATAGGGATATAATTGGGAAAATCATGGGGATACCATGATGTTAAAAAAATGCAGAGCCATATGTTCCACCATGGGAGAACGGTGATTTAACATGATTTAAGTATATTTTTCGTGATTTAAGGAAGACAACTTGGGTTAATGGGATATGTTGGTTATATATATATATACAGATTACAGTATATATAATTTTTTCTGACATGGGGGATCCCCAATAGCTCGATGGGTTATTTAATGGAAAATCCGAAGGCAAAATGAATGATTTGGAGGTACCAATATTTTTGGAAACCACCATATCAGTTTTCAACAAAAGCTCAATGTTGTTTGTTCATCATATTCCCTGCCAATAGAAACAGATAGACATAACTGAATTGTAGGTACCTCAGACTAGGCACTTGCAATGGGCACCTCATGCTGCAATGTTTCCAAGTGCGGTGCAGCTCAATCAGCAAGCCATGACGCTAGGAAGACAGAACGGAAGACTGGTTTTTGACAAACAGAGATGTAGCTTCACAGAATTGGATGATGGGATAATTTACCATGGATTGGTTTAAGGGAAAATCTACAGAAAACCATGGTATTTAGCATCAAATATAGGAGGTTCCTATGGTTTCCTGTAAAGTTGTCCCATCATCCATTTCTGTGATTGATACGAAACATAGACATTCCATGAGATTCCAAATGTTTTTGGTATAGTATAGACCTATTATTCATACCCAGATGTTTTTGGTATAGTTTTGACCCATACCCATACCATACCCATTCCATATCTGTGGTTTCCTTCCGGGTTCTAATAATCTATGTCCCCAGCACCGAAATCCAACCATTTTTGCTTCAAGGTGCCGCCTACGATGATGGGGACAACTCATTGGGGCGAGCAAAAGGAAAGATTTCGTGGGGAGATGTCCACATGACTATTGGGTGCAGTTGGGAATCCGTAGCGAATCCCATGAAATCCCACTGAAATTCGTACTAAATCCCATCAGCTTGTATGATTCTTCAAGATAGAATATGATAGAATAATATAGGTCCCATGAATTATCTCATTATATGGAGGTTTCCTAAGTCATGGGGATACCCCAAATCATCCAAGGCATTCGATCAGTTTAGTATTGAAACTTACGGTTTTGGGGATTGATCTTTCATGATATTTCACCATGGTAAATGGTTTATAAGCCCCATATAACTAATGATATTCCATAAATGGGCTACGATGATTGTCCGCTTTTAAACGGGTACTATGACTATCTATGACTCGAGTATGAAGTTAATCATTATATATCTCTTCCATAATTTGGTGTCCCCACGATTGTACAGTAACTGGCGTACGTTGGCTTAATTATACACAACTAACAATAGTTTCATATAAACAATTTGGCCGTCGTTTGGCGGGCTTACCTTGTACAACTATCTCCAGTACATATAGTTGAGAATATGATGATAAAGTAGTTGTTTATGGTTAAAAGTGTTGGCAGTGCGATATGTTTTTCGATATATTGGCATATTGTGGGGATGATTACATACGCACTATCCCATGCATTGTATGATGATGTATGATGTAGTTGGTAACCTAGTTACTAGTATGGTTACTCATATTCATCCTAATACGGTTAACTTGAGTGCTAGAGCATAAATTACTCATATACTTAACGATGATACAGTTGATGATGCAGTGTCTCATAATTAATAGTATAAACTTTAATAGTTGAAAAACACATAGTATATTACTTAATAGTAACTATAATAACTATCATACTATCATTCTAGTAACCATATGCATACTATCATTCTACTCCTCGCTGTGCCCAATAGAGTTACTCATATATATGTACTTAATATACTTTTATCTAATATTAACCATTAGTTACTTACACCAATATACCGTATATACTGTATATAGTTATACTGTGTATATACGTATACTGTATAATAGGTACACACATAAACTATAGTTATAATTACTAGTTTACTATGTTAGTACATATTATGTAATTATTATATATGTTCCTTAGTTATTATAGTTATTATAGTTATCAAACATCCTAACTATAGTTATTATATATAATGATAACTACTAACTATAGCTATTACTATAACTAATAGTATCCTTTTAATGATGGATAGTTATTATTTCTACCCCAGGTACAGCGAGGTGGCCCCGGCCCTGCGCGACTATCGCGCTGCCTGTCTCAACGTGGCGAAGGGCACTGAGGCGCCGCAAGGGGTACCCGGCCCTGGGGGTAGGCTAGGCTGTGGGAAACCATGGGAACAGCCATAGGAAAATGGTGATTTAACCAACAAAAATGGGGAGTTCATGGGATTTATAGCTGATTATAGGAACTATGGTTTATAAGTGGCTGAATTAACTATGGTTTATGGTAGATACAACTACGTATAGACAATTATGGTATTCATGGGGTTTATAAACCAACAAACATCACTGCGGAGCACCATCCTGTATGGCAATTGGATTGAACATGATCCAGTTTATTACGATTTTGATAGCACACATATGGAAAGATCATGATTCAATGAAAAATCACAGAGGATTTGGCATTTTGTTTTAAATTACTGGTATGTGTGGAATCGAATTTGAAATCTCTCTTGAATCACTCAATCAGTTTTGCCCCTCATGGAGCTGCATGTAGGCTCACCCCCTTGCTAGCGGTTTTTGGAAAATTGATGGATCTTTAATCTTTAGTCGGGAAGCATTTAGCGTCACTTTGCATGTCCTGAATCTGAACTATGACAATTATGGATTTTGATCGATCTTATCGTAAAAATGAGCCATAATTATCATTCTGGATTCATAACTATCGATTCTATAACTATGTCCAATATGATTCATAACTTGATGGAAATAGCCCAACTCTGGGCTCTCAGTTTGTTTTCTGGATGGGTTCACCTTTTGTACCTGGAAGTGGACCAACTTAGCAGAATATAAGCCAATATTGCTATATACTAGGCCAATCTTTGGGTAGAAACTAATCCTAACGAGTTTTTTGGTATCAATGGGATTATCTACGTTCACCAGCTAAGAATTTCTCATTTGTTGCAGGGTATCTGGCTGATTGGCCATGTATACATAGCTATGGAAGTTATGGCCCAGTTCTAGAGGATTTACGGTCTCAAGCTGGGTGTCCGACACCGCCTATGTGAGAAATTACCAGAAGGTTGGAAAAATAAAGAGCTTCATCTATGGAAAATGGCCATAGAAATAGTGGATTTACCTATGAATAGCATGGTGATTTTCCATGTTGGTAATACAATCCGATCCAGCTGATATCTCATTAGATTTACCATGAAAATGATCCATGCGCAAAGGGCAATATTCCAAACATGGAGCATATTGAATTCATGTATGACATTTATATATATATATATATATATATATATATATATCTCTAATTTGTTTTGAGAATTATTATATATATATACCTCCGGAAATCATTGGAAGTGATACCCTCCCTGGTAAAAAAAACATCATGGAAAATCACATTTTTTCATGGGTAAATCAACGAACTAAATGGCCATTTTCAATGGCAAACTGTTAGTTTGCCAGAGGGTATTTCTGGAGCGGAAAAAATCATTGCCAACCGCTGGAATCTGATGCTTAGGTGGATCATCCAAGAATACTGAAGAAATCTCGGCAAAATCCCACAAAAGCTACCGAGAGCGGCGTTGCTAGTCATTGTTGATAGTCTATGTGTTTTTGACATTAAGAGGTTATAAATATGACATAATATGACCATATATCCCCATGAACATCATGAAAGTCATGAAATCAACCAGGATCAATCCATAAAAATTGACATACCCTCTGGGAAACATACAAAAAACCATGGAGAATCACCACTTTTTTATGGGGATTCATCCACTATTTCTATGTGGGTAAACAGATCACAGATCTCCTTCACGAATCACCGTGGCATCGGCAGGTGACTGTGGCGGATGCCTTTGAGGTGGTCCCGTGGTGAAGAATTTCATGGTCTCAATGGGGCATTTTTTTTACATCAAATCACATATCTGGTTGAGCTTCCTGGTGAGCTCAGATTGGTTCGGTTGGGGGGGATGAGACTCATAGGAAATACCTTGGACATATTATCTGGTTGGTGGTTTGGAACATTTGTTATTTTTCCATATATATATATAATTATATATATATATATATTGGGAAGAATAATCCCAACTGACGAACTCATATTTTTCAGAGAGGTAGGTATACCACCAACCAGATAAAATCTGGTGATTTTTTTTTCGGAAATCTGCTGATCTTTCAAGTCATTGGATGAAAAAAATACGATTCCGGAGAAGTCAAAGTGTAGTTTTCTTTTCCGCACGTCGCTCTACACAGCCGGTCATGCTGGTGTGGAGCAATCAGCCACTTGATGCCCCCGCGGCAGAATCACAACTCTTTGGACGGCTGGAAAAACCCTGAATTAAATGGAGGTTTATAGCTGGTAAAATATGGTAAAATCATCTACCATCTGGTAAACTAACATAGCTATTGAAAATGGCCATTTAGTTCGTTGATTTACCCATGAAGAATTGTGATTTTCCATAGCTATGTTTGTTTACCAGAGGGTATAACTGGTGAATGTTCCATTGCCATATTTGATTCCGGGAGATTTTTGCCAAGAGAAGAAATATAAGTTAGAATCTATACTCACTAGCTACTTTTGTTGGTAGGATATTGAAGGTTGCAGCTAGGTAATTCTTCTGGTTGGTGGTGTGGAACATTATATATTGGGAATGCCATCGTCCCAACTGACGAACTCATATTTTTCAGAGGGGTGGCTCAACCACCAATTAGTCTTAGTTGATATCCAATTTGCTAGTGATATCCCCTTGGTGACATTGTATGGGTCTCATTCTTGGGGTGCAGTTCCAGTAAATGGAGAACCATAGTATCGCACCCTGGCCTGCACCCTAGCCATGTTTGATAGCCATTAGTAGCCATTCTAAATCTGCCTGATATCCGATATCCTCAGTATTTCATCTCTCATTATGGTGAAAACCCCAATGTTTGATGATCAAAAGGCATTAAAACCCCATGGTTCGATGGTTCAAACACGTTAAAACTCAGTGCTTTGATGGTTAAAAAAAGTAAAACTCCATGCTTTGATGGCTGAAACTGGCTAAATTTGGGCTGATGAGATCACCAAGGATGTGACTGGCAAGATGAAAGCTTGGCCCAGGGCTCGGCCCGTTGTCTCTTGAGGTTCAGTATCGAAAACCCCTCTGGTTTAATCAGAAATTGGTGCTTATTAACCATGGTATTAAATTATATATATGTATGGAATGGAATGGAATGGAATGGAATGGAATGGAATGGAATGTATATGTGCATACGTAATATTAGTATATTAGATTTTGAATATATATATATATATATACACATATTGCAACTGTATCTGATTCATTTGATGTCTAGTTATTTAACCATGGTTTGACCATCCAAAGTGGTGATTTAATAGAATTGAATGGGATATCATGGAGATACCCTCTGGTTATGTAGCATACTTGGAAGCTATGGAATCCTGGCCCATTTAGTTCGATGATGAACATGATGATTTGCCTATTCAACATGCTGATTTATCATAGCCAACCGTCAAATAACCGGACGGTAAGTGCATGTACCAACCATACATTGGGACTTTAAACAGTTGCGTACCTTATTTTTCACCAAACATCAGTTATATATCGATACTTAATGGGTTTAGAAACCAACTTGTAATACTGTGACTGAGGAGCACCAGCTTGTAGCTTTAAACAAATGTCAACCATTAAGAATTTCACCAAGATCTAATTTCTTTGCTGGATAATCTCTCCCGAATATTAAACACCCCAGAGAAACCATTCGCAGGTGATGACAGCGACGTGGATTGGCCAATACGAATGTTCCAATTTATGGGTGACAAGGACAAAGCCTTGTTGGTGCGGGAGATGATCTACCTGTTCTCTTGGGCCACTGAAATCCCGTACTGGACCCACGCTCACGGACGGTTTGTTGCGTGCGTTTTTTTTTGGCAAGATGAGGTTAGGAGATAAAAAGGGAATCGGTTTGCCCCGGCTACTGCGCAGGCGCTGCTGATACTCATGAGTGCGTGTGTTTTTTTTGTGCGTGCGCTGTCAACATGATTTGAACTGTGATATTGGGGATTGTTTATCACTCGGTTACCACAGTCATTTTGAGGGCTTAACGACTTAACAAGCAACACTAAAACCAGCTGATTTGCCATCAAGAGCGGCTTGGCAAGTCCCAACAAGTCCCAAGTGACTGTTTACTGCTTGGATCTAGCTATAAGTGCCCCAAAATACCGCAGATCTGATTTGTCACTATGTTTTTTGTCCTGTTTTTTTGAAATCTATTTCTTTGGGGTTGCGAAATTAAGTATAGTTTATATAACGTAGCAGTGAGGGACAATCATTTGCCTTTGAATATTAACCATGATTAACCATGGATTCTTAGTTAATTTTGTAGATGTATCCTGATGTATCCTGTCCAATTATTCCAACATTGAAAAATTCCATATTTGTAGATATAATAGATAGCTTTATTTTATATTCCAAACTTGAAACATCTCCATTTTTTTTCGGAAACCTCTATATCTATATTCTATGTATCCCCATATACAGGTGTCCTAAAATGTGGATACCCCCAAATCCGCGCTGGGCCAAGGTCCATTGAGAATGACAAGTGGACCCTGGACATTTGGGTTGAGGAGAAGAGGCCACTTGGATCGGCGTATCCGCGGGAGATCCAGGGGCAAATGATTGGGGAAACCACGAAAGGGATTTAAGCAACTAAGGGCGGGGAGTAAAACTGGGATTCATCGAATCACTATGATCTAAATATATCTAACTAGTTTTAATCCGAGAATTTTTCGGTGAACAATTAATTTGGTATTTACTAGATAATTGTAAATCATCTAATCCAAAACAAATTAACCGATAGTTAGCTTTTGAGCTTCCATATGAGCAAGAGCCAGCCAACGGACTCGTCCAGATCAAACATGGCTGACTGGGAAAACCCTAAGAAAAATTGGAGCAATCGCGGATTGCAATGGGAAAATCACAGGAACATGTGGGAAATATGGGCAACTCACCTGCACTGTAAATGAAGGTGTGGGTTCGCGAAAGTTATCTATAAGTAATTCTCCAGCAAACCATGATGACACCGGCGGGTCTTTGCCCAGCCTTCTCGGCAACTTTGGTGTGATCCCTAATGTTGTTTTGTGTATTCACATGTGTGATTGCATCCACACTCAGTATGATTATTCACTTGCATCCACAATGCTTATTTGAGATTATTGAGTAATTAGTTCTTCTGCTGCTCAAATCCCATGGTCCGACTAACATCCCATTTTTTCCACATGTTTAACCTATGTTTTTTCCATGTCCCAATATGTCCCACTGCTTTCAGGTTTTCATACAAGTCCATGGCGGGTAAAGAGGTGGCCCTGTCCGTCTCTGACAGCTTTGCTGCGGGAACCCAAGATGGAAGGGATCACCATGAAGTTCTGGATGTGTCTACGGTGGGTAAAACAATGCCATAAACCACCCATGACTGGGAATGGTTTATGCCATAAAAAAATATACCACCTATTTTTGGTGATTTAGAAGATGGTTTCTTATTGTTTTACCCACACTAGTGACATAGGATGTTTTAGATTTCATAGGATTGCATGGAATTCAATGGGACATGTCACCATCGATTTATTGATGAAATTATAATCCAGAGGTTACGCCGGAGCTAAGGAGCTATAGAGAATTGTTCATATTTCCCATTTGTTTGGGGAGCAAAAAGGGCTACTCAGGGTTTCCCAACCACATGATACAGAATGACATATAGGATCATATAGGATTCTTCAGATTTACCTATGAATGACGATGATTTTCTAGTTCGCTATGTGGAACACTACCAGAGGGTATGATCACTATAATTTTAATCTACCAACGACTATTTAAAAAGTGCCTATGGAAGTATTGACTTAACTATCAAGCCACTTTGAATTCACTATCATAGAGCCATTCTCAAACAATATTTGGTGATTTCCTAAAATGGGGGTACCCCTAAATCATCAATGTTATTTTCGGATTGTCCATGAAATAAACCATCCAGTGATCAAGGGGTGCCCCCATGACTAAGGAAACTTCCCATGAAATCCCTATGTTTGTTAGGTAAACCATGATTTTCCTATGGTTTTCCTATGGTTTTCCTATGGTTTCTGGACATGTTTTCGTTTGGGGTTTCCCAGAACCAAGGTGTGGCTGGATGGAAAAGCTGCTGGCTATCCCAGCTAGAAATCACCAGGCGGATTCGTGCGGCACTGGGGTAAAACAGGGACTTACCCATTAGGCCAATCTTAGATAACCTGGGCCCCATCCTGTATACTAGGTCAATCTTACATGGATACTTTAATCCTTTAGTTTGTTGGTATTAATGGGAATATCTACTAACCAGCAAAGAATTTATTTTTTTGCAGGGTATCTAAGATTGGCAATGTGTATATATATATGTGTCATATGTCATATTGTCCATTACATTCCCATATCCGTTACTGTTGACCTGAATGTACATCAACCATCTATGGGGATTCACTTTACTTAACTGTATACCCGGCCAATCTTAGATGGGTAAGGAGGGGTATAAGCAGCCAAATTGGTTTTCACATCACCAGGTGAACTGTTGGCTTTATAGTGATGATAACTCTAGTCTAGGCCAATCGACTGGATGGGTAGAAACTAATCCTAACTCGTCTTGCTGGGTATCAATGGGATTATCTACGTTCACCAGCTAAGAACTTGTCATTTTTTGCAGGGTATCCAAGATTGGCACTGATTAATAATATATGGTTATGGTTAATGATCTAAAGGGTTAATTATCTATTTAGTATGGTTAATTGATCTAATGGGTTAACTATTCATTAATGTAGCCTCTGGTAAACTAACAGTTTGCGAACTGGCAAGTTGTCATTTTTAATGGATAAATCAACTATTTCCATGGGCCATTTTCAGAAGTACCAGAGTTAATAAGCAGCTTGAAATAAATGGGATCATGATCTAATGGTCCTGGTTTTCATCATCTAATGGTTACTCCGAGTATTAATTGGTTAATGGATTTACCAGACATATTACTAGTAAGCATAAAGGTAATCATCAACCATTAGATCATTAGTAACGATCATTAGCCTGGCTTTGTTTAGTCGGTGATGAATGTGTCTTTGATGGGAAATCCAGGCACCATGACTGGAACATCGAAAAAGGGCATCTTCGTTGTTTTTTGCTTGAGCCCCTTAAGCACATCCAAGTAAGTATCAAATGGTACATCACCTAACATGAGTGGGTAACAATTGGGTACCATCGCACTTACTATCACTTACTATCACTTACTATCATTACTATCACTTGCTATCACTTACTATCACTTGCTATCACTTACCATCACTTACTATCATTCTGGTTCAGCCAGATTATCGTATATACCCTCTGGTAATCTAACATAGCTATTGAAAATGGCCCATTTATAGCTGATTTACCTTTTAAAGATGGTGAATTTCCATAGCTATGTTAGTTTCCCAGAAGGTATATAATATGCACGTATCATTAGTGGGGATTTAGTGAGTATTTTATCAACCAGCTTATGACAATTTAATGTAACATAATTGTCAATGGATATGATATATGGGATATGTGGCTGCGTCCCGGCAGAGACCTAAGACGTGGTTGATGAACCATTTGTATAACAACTGGTGCAAAGATAACTAGGGATATTCCAGGACCGTTACATTCGAAAGGGTGCTAGTATGATGCTAGTTTCAAACAACGGAAATCTCTTCCGTAAATCAATGCAAATAAGACAAATGCGTTTTGTCGGATCCCCGAAAATAGCCGGCGCACAAAAGCAAGCTATTTCAGGGTTTGGGGCAGGTTAATCAGGCGTAGGGGGTGATTGAGATTTGATTCGGCAGCAAGCTGGGTTTTGCAAAAGAATATTGATTGACATATGATGTGTGGTTGCTAATGTTTTGATTGTATTCCAATTTAATTATATATTATGCATGTTGGTCAATCCCTTCTTGGAACGGAGATAATATAGATATGGTTTAAACAGAGTATCACGAATTCCCGTGATTTATCATCATCTTCGCCCAACTCAGAGTCAAACTGCAATGATTTTACCCCATTTCTGGACATGCTCGTTTTGAGTTGTTTTCCAGCCGTTGACTTGGTACGCTATTTCCTGAGAAACCAAACTTTGTACAACTGTTGTTGGCTTTGTGTAATTTTGGAGTATGGATGTATGGAGGGGGAGATATTGATGCATGTTGTCATGTCTATGTGCATGCAGATTTTGTATAATGTATAATGTATTGTTTAACTTATATAGTCTCTGCAGACATTGCTAAATTGAGGAATTATGTGAAACTTTGTCACTTCACGATTTAACATATAGCACCACCCCAAAAGAGATAGAACATTAACATCCTGCCAAAATAATAGTAGATAGCTGTTCTACATTTTGGGGGTTACTATATGGTTCACGTGACTATAAGCCTCTTTTCGCCGCAGATTGGGAAGTGCTTGGCGCCTGAGTCTGATTGTTTGCGTGGACAAAAAGCGGGCGGGGGCATTCTCTCAGGCTGCTGGGGTACCTGGGGGTGATTCAATAGATAGATATATAGTGATATACATATACATATTATATATATATACATACACACATACATGTGTATATGTATCTCTATATATATATATGTATGTTACCCTGGTCTAAAAGTAACCATAAGTTGGGTTATGGGCTTTGTATGACCATGGTAGAATATATCCACGTAAAATTGGAACTGCACCTGCAAGTAGGATGGTTTTTGGTCAGCGAAAATGCGGATTTAGCCGCGAAAACTGTGGTGTTTGGCTGTGCAAAGGTTTTAGTTGGGTAGGTTAATGGGTGACTGTTGTTTGCACTTTCAAGTTCGGAATCGACTATTTCAAGTTCGGAATTTTCAGTTGGCAATATCCCAACAGTTTTTTTTTGTGAATGCTCTTGAACCGTTGCAGGCTGGTGCTCAAATGTGTCTGTCCCTTGAAGCTGCGCAGAAACCAGCGCCATGGTTTTATCCCGTGGGATCCATATGAAAAAACTGGAGGTTTTGCTGAAAGCCCAGTAGAGAATGATAAATTTACCCAGATATACTGGTGGTTTGGAACATTTTTCCATTCAGTTGGGAAGTTCATCATCCCAACTCACGAACTCATATTTTCCAGAGGGTTGAAACCACCAAGTAGTGTATATATATGATAAATCATATATACTCAGATTATATAATATCATATATTTGGGTAAATTATATAGCTTGGGAGCTTGGGTAGAAAGTGACATCCCAAGGATCCGGTTTTCGGCTTTGCTGGATTTTGGCTCTTGAGGCAATATTGCTTTAGCCTGGAGATCACTGAAAAGATCCGCAACATCGATTAAGAAAAAAACAAAAACAACATGATCCAAACATCTCGACATTTTGGCAGGATTTCAGACCGAAGCTTCTGCAAGTTCAATACAACTCTTCCAGGCCTTGAAAGCAATCTTGCTTTCCTTTTTTGAAGACGGCTGGGTCCTCGGTTCTGGGGCGATCAGGGCCGGAAATACAAAGAGTCCAAGAGCGTCTATCATTTTCCAAAAAGAAATTGCATTGATTTAATGCTCATCCCAAAAAAGATAGAAAAGTAAAACACATATAGGGTTAAGATTTATTTCACATGATTTTTACATATAGATATGTGTATTGATAGTTATATTTAGCATATGTTATGTATGATATTGACTTTATTTCACACGAAAATGGTAATAAATTAAATACTGTTCTATCTTTTGGGGAGCGCTGTAAGGGAAAATCCACAGAAAAATATGCCTTCTGTCCACCAACTATGGGGGTTGATTTTGCAAATTTTCCCATGATCCGATTCCGGGACGAAAGGGACCAATTTCTGCTGCACAGTGATCTCAGTTTGCATACATTCACTGAATGACACCTGGGCCAAAGGAATCTCAATGTTGACCTTTTTGCATTTAAGTCTCCAACTTTGGGGGTAATCGAGTTGGCCACAGTACCAAAATGACCCTTGCGTTGGAATGTTTTGTTGGTCAAATCTCAGAAATCTGGCAAAAGAATGGGCTATGGGGCTTATAAGTATGTTATGTGTATATATATATATATATATGTATATACACGCGCACATAAGGCTTATGACACATGTGTATATACATATATATATATATATATATATATAATCACAGCGCAGTGTGTATATATATATGATGATGAATACATTGAATATACTATCTATATCTATACATAGAGAGAGAGAGAGAGGGCGAGCCCAGCTCAGTTTCAATCATCTGCCAAGGCTATCAGACCTCAGTTTCTTGGTCGTGGGAAATCTTGGGAGAAATCCCAGTAAGGTTGGGTAACATGAATGGATACCATACATAATGAGTGGATACCATGCTAATGGCAATGATTTTTCATGGGATATAGCTAAATTAATAGGTAAATTGATAATGTAGCAAGATATTTAAACTGGTTGGTGATTCGGAACATGAATTTTATGACTTTCCATATATTGAGAAGTTCATCATCCCAACTGACGAACTCCATCATTTTTTCAGAGGGGTTGGCTCAAGCACCAACCAGTTAATGTGGATATAATGGGATGGATTGTCCCAAAGCAAATCAAAATGGATCGTTAAGCTGAAGATGATGGGGAACTAGTCATCAAACATTAAAAGGTAAACCTAATGGTGATGGCATGTCATGTACAATGGGGATAGAACCAATAGAACCAATCATAAGAAATGCGGCTATAGACAAAACACAATAATGATTATACTGAATAACCGTGAATAGTGATAATTAGCACTCAATGAATTGTAGATTATTGATAGCAATAATGTTATCCTTTCAATAATGTTGCGTTCAATACAATATGGATTAATAAGCAATAATTAGCACTCAATGATAGTGATAATTATTGAATTTCCATTGCAGTCAATAACGTTATCCGTTTAATGAGGGAATTCTGGATCAACCCTGGATGGCATGTCTGTTGTGAAACAACAAGGATTTTGGTGAGTTTCACCGGCAGAAAATTTGGATATAGCTGACATTACTTGAGTAAAACATGGTAAAACAACTGGATGGGCTAGTTTAACATAGTTTGATATATTTGATACTTTGCTACGAGTGGATACGCACGTTAGCTGCCCAGCTAAACGGCCAACTTTTTGCGACGGGTGTTCGAGATCATGAAAATGGGCGACTCTTGGTTGCTTGGAATCAACCAGGTGAATGTCTCTAAACCCAGTGACAAGAGAACTGCTCGAGTATTTCAAGAGGCAGCTGAAGAACTGGGTCAACGAGACGAGAAATGCGATTTCAGCTGCTGGCGTAGAGGTTAGCACATTGCCCAAGGACGAATCTATCGATCTTCAAGATGCTCACACAGCAGGAGGGGCAGCGCTCTGTGCACGAGGCTGGCGCACAGCCGTAGCTGAGACTGAGATGATGTTGAGGGCGGCTAACTCATCTTACGTGAAGGCCAGGCTCACCTACCTTGCGGGCCCAGGAGGCACAGGGAAATCCACAAGCTTCATGAGGCACATTTCCTTCGCCTACAGGGGATTTGGAAGACCAGCCACCGGGAGATGGATTGTGTGTCTTGGATCCTTACATCATCGTTCGATGATTTACCCACTAGAACTATTATTTATACCCTCTGCTTATGACTAACAGTTTGCCATGGTATAGATGGCCCATAGAAATAGATGGTTTACTTGGGTTTGCCTATCAAAAATGGTGATTTTCTATGGCTATGTCAAATAACCAGATGGTATTTATAATAATAGTTCTAGTGGCATGGCACATTCATATGGATTATATTTACGAGATATTTATCAAACATGGCGATGGCACTTATAATCTTTTATATTTGATGTTCCCAACTACAAACCTCCATGGTAGGAGATCTCTGATGGGCAGCATGTTTGATGATACAAATGGGCGGAACGCACGTCTGGGTGTGTCTGAAAATGGGATATCCATTAGTACCCCATTCCATCCACTGGATAATCATCATGTTTTTCTATATATTCTCATATATGTTGCAGAAAATTTGCAAAATTTGGAGGCAAACCCCACTGTTCATCCCTTTTCCAGATACAAAACCACCATATCCCAAGCCTTAAAAAGCCAAGAGTTGCCCGGGCTGGCAGTTCACAGATCCTTCCGATCCCCACAGGTTTGTATCGACCTTTTCGAGTTTTGACCATGGCGCACACCGGAGTGGTGAAAAAATACAACAGCGACAAGGCTCGGTGAGCTGTTGGGCTTTGGGGATATAGTTATGACTATAATTGACTATATGTAATTAACCTTAAACAATGGGTTAATAGTGGTTAATAGTGGTTAATAGTGGTTAATAGTGGTTAATAGTGGTTAATAGTGGTTAATAGTGGTTAGTAAGTCAACCACCAATCAGATTATTTATAATTAGATGGGCTGGTTTGTGATATATGATATAACTATAATTAATTATAATTAGTTAGATGGGTTTCTAAACCAACTTGTAGCAGGTAAATATACCATACATGGAGCATATGGATAATAAGATCAATAAGGGAAATGATGATTTACCATTCGACGCAATAGGGTATCGAATTTTTAGACCAACCGACATGCATTAGGTATCCAGTGCTGTCACTGCCGGTGCGACAAGACGTGAATTAGGTTGCAGGGTAAAGTTTGGTGAATGGTCGGTAAAATTGGGTAGTTCCACAATTTTGACCAGCTACAGTCATGACCATAGACGCCCTTTTTCCTTTGCCTGGTGCATCAAAAAAGAGATAGGGTTGGCAACCCCTGCAAGGAATGCTTCATTCAATGTTAGATGCTGTCCCTAGCTGCCCCCCTTACCCATTTGTCCAACAGAAAACCATGGGATCTTTCCAGCTTGTGCTCAGTAGACCTACCATTGAATCATAGGTCACTGGGCTCATGTCTAACTAGAAACGAAGACAAATCCCAGTGAGTGGCAGTCATATTCTTGGATGATTCCTGAATATGATAAATAGGATGTAAATATTAAATTGGGATAAGACACTTATAAGGTTCAATTGTGGTTCTATGGATTTTGATTCATTTTCTGCTGGCAAACCTCAGACAGTCGTGATGTGGAGCATTCTCTTCAGATTTTCGCCTAGGGGGATCATATAGAATGTCCCACAGGATCCAAGAACTGCGATTGTACGTGGACGCTGACTTTGCAGGAGATCGCCTGTCCGGCAAGTCAACTTCAGATGGATTCTTACTCTTGTACGGCCCCAATACGTTTTCCCCTTAGCCTGGGTGAGTAAAAGACGACATCAACCTCCCGATCCACGACGGAATCCGAAGTTGTCTCTGCACATTCACGGGGTCCAAGAAGGCCTTCCGGCACTGCAACTTTGGGAATTGTTGCTAGGACGTAGTGTTGTCTTAAACTGGTTGGTGGTTTGGAACATGACTTTGATTTTCCCATATCTTGGGAATTTCATCATCCCAACTGACTTTTACTCCATCATTTTTCAGAGGGCTAGGTATACCAACATCCACCATCCAGGGATATCACCTACTTACATCTACTTACTAAGTGGGATGAGCTTTTCCCAGTAATGATTATAGATGTCCAAACATCCCATTGGACCAGCTACCAAGTTCTTGATAACGCCACCATCCCTCCACGGCTCTATGGATTAATCTGGCAAACAGTAAGTTCATATGGATTCATATATATATACAAAATGAATTTGGTATAACATAACATAACATTACATAATATAATATAATATCATATAATATAATTTAAGTTAATATAAAATAATATAATATAATACAATACAATATAATACAATAAAATATAATATAGCGTAAGATAATATAATATAGTATAAGATAATATAATATAGTATAGTACCATATAATGTAATATAATATGATATTTAATATAATATAAACTATAAACTATAATATAATATAATTTAATATAATATAACATAACATAACATAACATATACATATCTACATATATATATATATATACATATACTTATTGGAATATACACATATAATAGTCAGTAAACCTCAGAATAAACCACCCCTGTTCAGACCATAAATGGGTTAAATTGGATGGCAGAATTCATCCAAAAAAATGGATCCTTGTTGGCATCGGCTTCATGAAAGCTGGTGCCAAATCATCGATCCAAGCCACAAAATCCACCTTTGATTTTCAGTGATAGCCCGGTGGCTGGTTTTCCCAATCCCATCTCCTCTTTGTGTGTTGGATTTTGCTGGCCATACAAGGTGGTGCCCCCCCCAGTTATAAATTGGTTATAAACCCATTAACTATAGATATATCACCATTGATGGGTTATAGATGGGTTTTAATCAATATAATAATACCATAAATGGGTTTTAATCCCTAAAACTATAGATATATCACCAGCAAAAACCATAGTTACTGGAGTTATTGGCGCCAACTTAGCCAACGAACTGGGGCACCACCCTGTAGGAAGCAATCATTATGAACAAATAATAGCCAGAAGGATTTGTTGTTTATTATTATAAGTTTGTGAGCAAATATGAGAACATTGGAGGTTTTGTACTATCTGATAGGATAACTAATATTTCAAGATTGCTTGTCAATCATTAGAAGATGTACATCTTAGATGGTTTTATTTATCAGCAAATATGATCTGAATAAAATAAACTACCCCCAGATCATCCATTGATGGTGATTTTCCATGGGGAGAAGCATCCAGCGAAAAAGGGATAGCCCCCATGACTATGGAAAGCACCATATAATAATGATGTTAGAATAGTCATTTTACTAGCAAGCCTATATCTGATATTATCAATGTTACAATGTAAATCTAAATCTGCATTATAGGTTTTGTACTATCTGAAAATTAAGTACTATGTACTATCTGCTGTTAGATCTTGCTTGCGAATCATAGGTCTGGTTGAAGTATAGTGACCTCATGTCGCGACACGGTATAGTGACCTCGCTGGAATCATGGTTAGATTGCGGGGAATCATCACCAAATGGCCGAACATGTTAGGTTAGTGCATTCGTATGTCAACTTTAGCTACTATATATAAATTGATATATCCAACTATATATCAAGTATACTATTTAGATATAAACTAGATTTATACATTTACATATATATATATATATTATATACATATATACCAACTATATCAACCATAGTTAAATCAACTCTATATCAAGATAGCTTGTGTCCATCCGAACATCTTCTGTCCTCGTGCCTCACGGTGGATCTGCCGAGGGCTTCGGTTTTATTGTTCCTCAAGGCACCAACCAGGACCGTGGGATGGGCGTTTGATTGAAAGTCGCGACGGAAGTCCAGCAACATATCACAATTTATCATGGTAAAGAATGGTGATTAATGGTTATTAATGGTGATTAATGGTGATTCATGGTGAAATGACCCGATGATTTTCCCAGCGAAAAAAAAAGTTCCATTTAGTTCAAGGATTCCCAGCTAGCCATGTTTGACACCGGGGGGGTAGATCAACTTGAAGATTAAACATCTATTTTTGCAGAGTTTCTGTTACCCTCTGGTTATTCAACATAGCCATGGAAAGATCCACCATTTGTAATAGGTAAACCATCTATTTCTATGGGCCATCATTTTCCATGGCTATGTTAGTCATAACCAGAGGGTAACCATCGATTGGCCATGATATCTGGTCATCCAATGAGGATGATGATCATGGGAGAACAGGGGCTGAGGAAGCTCTGTTCTCATCATGACTAGTGGGTGAAAACTAGACGACGGTTGGCCCGAGAGCGAAAAAGATGTTTTTCAAGCAGCTCTGAGGATGGTAGTCGTAAAAGATAGTCGGTGAATGGTTGGTGAATTTTATATGAGCTATGGAGGGGTAAGGTGTGAAAAGTAAGATTGATTAAGAAGAGGATACTTGTGACAACCCATGCATATGCATTGTGCTGCTTGGTAAAGGGCATCAGATGACACGTGTCTTGCAACCACAGAGAGAAATAGATAGAGAGAAAGGGAGAGTGAGAGAGAGAGAGAAAGCGAGAGAAAGAGAGAGAGAGAGAGGGAGAGAGAGAAAGAGGGAGAGAGAGAGAGAGAGAAAGAAAGGGAGATAGAAAGAAAACACGAAGAAATATAATGTGAGCAACAAAAGTGCACAGGAGGCTCGGTACCATCATGCTGCGAATGACATGTGTTATCTCATTTTACTATGGTACTTCCCACACACATTCCCGAAACAGCTCAGTACCATCATTCCGTGGATGTGAAGAAACGAGACGCTTTTATACAGAGACTCTTTTACACACAGAAGCTTTTACACACAGACGCTTTTGCGCACAGACGCTTTTACACACAGAGGCTTTTACACACAGACTCCTTTACACACAGACGCTTTTACACACAGACACTTTTACACACAGACCATTTTACACAGACACTTTTACACACAGAAGCTTTTACACACAGAAGCTTTTACACACAGAGGCTTTTACACACAGACTCCTTTACACACAGACGCTTTCACACACAGAGACCGGACCCGTGAAATAGCAATTTTAACTCATTTTTTGGCGATCGAACTTCATTTCGCGTGTAAATGTTGCGATTGAAACCTCAAAATCGCAATTAATGTCCATTTCGTGCGAGAGGGTTGCGATGGACACCTCCAAATCGCAATTTTTACCTCAGTTTTTGACGTCCAACGTCCATTTCGTGCGAAAGGGTTGCGATGGACTAACTAAAATCGCAATTTTACCTCAGTTTTTGACGTCCAACGTCCATTTCGTGCGAAAGGGTTGCG
>Ga0126342_10007076_pt1 | contig 19975 bp, 16 predicted proteins | sample Cyp1metagenome_FD_92528 | JGI IMG/M metagenome (GOLD analysis project Ga0126342, IMG submission 92528) | Coral microbial communities from Lord Howe Island, Old Settlement Bay, Australia - Cyphastrea 1 metagenome | ecosystem: Host-associated > Invertebrates > Cnidaria > Coral ... | reverse complement strand
ACATAATAATTATATATATGCATATAATTGTATATATATATAATAATAATATAATATATAAATAATTTGGCATCTTCCCAGAAATTTGTCACTAAACTCAAGCCGAGTCTGGGAGAGTCGAATCCATGTGTTCCAGAAATGCGACCATTCGCCCTTTACAGTCTTCGCATACCCCCCAGCAGAAGGTCGGCAAAGGCTACTTTGAGATATTGGAACACCATGGAACACCAAACAAAATGAATGGAAGATTGGCTCAGGAATCGCTAACAACAAAATAAACATAGAATGTAGGACAATAAAATGGGAATGAATGGAATACATTGGGATACAGTATTGTTCCATGTGATACTGATCATCCACACAATAGGACAAGCCATCATCGGCAATCCCTTGACCTCCAAACATCCAAGGTTCCTAAGCCGGACTCCAACTCATCCGCAAAGCTCTGGAACAAAATTTGGACGCTCGACAGCTGTTTCCGTTTGCTCTCGATCTTGCCGCTGTAGTACTTGTCCTGAGGCCAGTCTTAGTAATATTAGTAGCACCCCTGTGAGTTTAAAAACTCCGATATCCTGAGATATTGGCTCACCTGAATGGAGATGACAGAACAGTCCGAATTCATCAGAATTCAATGACTAGGGGTATTGGCGTGGTCAACTTATTGATGTTCAGCGTTTCAAACGTCCACCGCTTGTCATCACGTTCACCGTCGTCCAAGGCATCCAAGGCATCCAAGGCATCCAAGGTGCGAGTCGGGAAGTTCTACTCACAGAGCTCCAGGCCATCCATGCTTGGTACCTCAAAAATCTCAAAATCTGCGTGGATAGTTCATGGCGATATGATGGGGATATGCTGAGATACCAAGTTCTTGAAACACCCCCAGTTTCTTCATTGAGACTCCAACATGTCCCGATATTTGATCATCTTAACAGAAGGGATTGGTCACTTATACTGTTGTGGTCAGTTGATGTTGTGTTTGCACGCATGGGCAAATACATTTGCATGAAATTGAACGTGCCCCTTAATTTTACCGAACAGTTGAATTTGCACATGACATGTAAATGTGAACAAAAACAACTCACATGTCTCTAAGCAAACGCATCTTCTCCGCAGATCTGTTGGTCCTTAGCCAAGTTTGTGTACGATTCGGGAAGCAGGGTGAGTCCGTCAGCAACAGCAAGGCCCCCCTTGGCACATGGTGTTCATGTCAATCTGATCGCCGGTGCGGCCTGCTCTTTTTCGCTCAGGAAGTCCGAACTTGGGGTGTCTGTTGTGTACCCTTCGGCCCACTCCTTCTATAAGCATCCAAGGGAAGAAAGTCATGTGAACCTCCAAATTCTGGCTTGTATATGATTTTATATCAATCTGAATCTCTGAATCAATCTAATCTACTCTAATCTAATCTAATCGAATCAATCTTACCTAGTCTAAGAATCTAATCTTATATGCGAACATACATTTATAGTAATATTTTGTTAAAGTGTCTACATCGAGCCCATTGTCGTACATAATCAACAACTGAAGGCATCCGACCTCCAAATCAAAACCCGATGGATGCCAAGCTGATTTGTGATTTCAGCACATCCCAAAGATATGAACCAACTGGGGACCATCATCTCAGGCTCTCAGGGTTGCAAAAACATATTTAAGATATATTCCAAAACATAATTCCCCACCTCCTTACATGACAATTGTCAATTGTTGGGCTTTACCCTCTGGTAATTTAACATAACTATGGAAAATCACCAGTTTTGATGGGTAAATCCACTATAAATGGCCATTTTCAATAGCTATGTTAGTTTACCAGAGGGTACTCATCCAAAAATCCAGTTCCTGGTAACAGCAGCGATGGTATCGACAGCGCCTGAGAGGTCAAAGGCGATCTCCCGGTGATGTTTCTTCACTTCGCTCAACCTCAGGCGATCTCGGGAACCCGTGTTGTCTGCGCTTAGCTGTGGGGGAAGCAAACTACGAAACAGGGCACAAGGGAGGGCAAGGGATGGCCAAATGCTACAAAAGGTTTAAACATGTTTGAAATCTGCGACTTGGAATGCAAACCCTTCATCGATCAACTGGTAACCGCAAGGCTAGTTCTACCAAAATCCAAGCGGTCAAACAACCTGGCAAGCTACACCAAAACAATTTTGAGCCCGTAGCCGGTCGTCACAGCCGAAGACCTGTCAGTGTTTTTTCGATTCAGGCATGCTGGTCCTTAGTTAAAAGAGAGTTATAGAACATCGAAGGCAAACAAGTTTCTTATGTTTCTTCGTGAATGATTGCTTATATCCAGAGAAACTTGCCTAACGTTTGGGAGATAAAAGGTCAGACCTGCTGGGCAGCTGTTGGTAGCTGGAGAAAGGCACCGCTCCCAATGCATCAAGCCAAGGCCATCACAAAAGTTGAATGCCAAGTATATCCCCATTATGGTTGGTCAACATCCCCAATTTTGTGGGTTCAGTCTTCAAATGACCCATTGAGGTTGGCTTTATAGTATCAGCATGTGTGTTGGCAAAATCCCATGGTTTCCCCTTTCAAAACAAATGAATTCGATAATTTTTGGGTCCGTCAGTTTTACGAAACAAGCAGTTGAAGTTGTGCTGGTTATAGATGGTTCTCGAATGTTATAGATCCGATGATGTATATCCCATAAAACCAATCCCATTATGTACATATAGACTTTATACATGGTTAAGTGTTAATGTTATAGATCCCATATGGGATGGTCATAGATGGTCTATTTCCCCTTTTTGGTCACTTGGCATCACTTGGCGATAGCCAGCCATGGCCCTGCGCCTTGCCCTCCAATCGTCTGATCTTCTGACCCTCAAAGGTGTAGCTGCTCCTGGGAATGGGCTGAAAAAAGATGGCAAGGGAACATCCCATAGATTGGGATCTGAAGATGACTTCAATTAGTGCTACAAATCAACCATCTATATATATATATATATATATTATATACATATTATATATATATATACTATATATTATATTATATATATATAATATAGGCCTTATAGCAATATATCTATAAAGGGATCATTCGTTGCCAGGTTGGATTGCCAAAGAGTGTTAATATTGCTCGGCATTCTGATGATTTTAGGAGATGCGTATAATGCATCCACCTGGTATCACCTGGTCCGTGCCGCTGTTTCGAAGTCCTCTTTTGGATCACGTTTTTCTGGACAAATCGCCATGGCATAATTTCCACTTTACCCTTTGGTATAGTAATCAAGCATGGCAGTGGAAAATCACCGATTGGATCATAAGATGATATAATATGTTTCCATAATTTTCCCATTGACACCTCCCTCTATTAATATGATTTCCCATTGGGATCTCCTGTTGGAAGCCCAAGGCCATCCCCAACGACCGGGTATCCTATGGTACCCTAATGGAACCCAAGGATCCATGCAGCCAAAGTCTGCTGCACCAAGCCGCTATCTGTTGAAGCCTGGTGCTGGACATCATGATTTTGAAAAGGATTGAATAGGTAAATCATCGAACCAAATGGAACCAAATGGGCTGTTTTCTATAGCGATATATAGTATATAATATAGCGATGCTTTTGTTCAACCAAAAGCGAACAAAACACGATTTTTCAGGATCTCCACCAAAAGTGCTTGGATCTGGTTGGATTTCCCGCAGTGGATGGTGATAAAAAAACCCAATGCACTTGAAAATGGCCATAGAAATAGTGGATTTACCCATTAAAAATGGTGATTTTCCATAGCCATGTTAAATTACCAGAGGGTAACCCCATATAATCATCATTCAACAGGGTTTTTTTGAACACTGTGTAACACTGCTCACATATCCTCACAGCATTCTCACGGCCAATCAGGACAAACCCACGCGCATTTGATGTCTGAATTCTGATCCTTTGTCCCTCCAATATCGGCATGAACCGGCTGCCCAGGGACTGAAATTCTGTTGATGATGATGGCTGCATCATCCTTCTTCTTGTCCACGAAGACCTGTCGACCCAGCCAGTCTGCCCATCATTCCTCAACTATCCTCAGCTCTCCCACACCTTCATCTGCTTTTCAAAATTCTTCACCTCAGTTGCATGGGTCAATATGGTTGAAACATGTTGAAACATTTGTGGTTTCATGATCGCATCAAAACATAAAGGACGGGTAGTTTGGTCCACGCCGACTACAGTAGCCCACATCATGACTTGGAAGACCCAAAGCTCTGCACCGGACATATTGATCTCTTTTGCATCCTGGTTTTTGAGGACTTTGAGGTCTCACGTCGCAACCAAAATGATCCCTTTATTGGATCCCGAATTCGTACATCACGCAACAGGATTCAAACATAAAAAAAGGAACATGTTTGTAGTTTCAAAACCTATATGGGTGATCAACATGAGCCTCCATGGGGGGGTAGATACAATTGGATACAATTGGCCCAAAGCGTTGTTAGGCTAGAATTGAGCGGCTCGAAATACAGCCTATAAATGAAATGCATGCTACGAAGTTCACCCAATTTTGCCAACCTGGAGAATCCAACCACCCATCCTTGCAACTGAGCGGCGTGTTCTTCGAACTCTTTTTCTTTTTTGTAGCCGCTACTGAATTGTACCTGAATCGGCATTCCAAGCCCCAAACCCATCTGGCACATCATCCTGCAAAAACACATCTCCTTCCAACTACACTTAATATGGGCATATACATTTTTACAATTATATAATTAATGTGTTTTGCACGGGCTCCTCATCTTAACTCCTGCTTCATCCTCATTTGTTGTCTTTGCCCCAGCCATGGCAATTCTGACCATGGAATCTTTGCTTTCTGAGACTAGCCTACCCGCGAATGTTTAACTGTTTTACTGGCACTGGTACAAGGACTCGTTCAAAGTGGCCTATCTTTTTGCCAAGCACACCCAGGTTGCCATCCAACACCACAAAAGGTGAATCTGAGATCCAAACCCAAGAGGAAAAGCAGGCAGCAATGCTGGCTCCTGCGAAGCCAAAAGCCACCGGATGTGGGCCAAAATCACCCAACAACCAGCCGCCTTTAACCTCCATGCATGGTTTAGTTGCATGATCTTTTACATCTTGGTCGACTCCCCTGGAGAGAAACAAAAAACATCATCACCATTCATCACCTAAAGCCGTGATGACTTAAATTAACATTTGACATCATTTGACTCAAACAAAACAGAGAAAAGACAGGTGCTCATCTCTTCGAGTTGCGCACCTTCTTGCTCATGGAGCATCCTTCCAATGACCTGCAGGGGCAACTTTTTTTTGCAAACGTGCCTTGATGTGATCTCAAAGGGGTTCCCGTGTTCTCTTGCTTGAAACAGGGGCTTAAGGCTAACGTACCTTGTCTGTTTTGTTGCGAGCAAAGCTTCGACGATTCCATGTGCACTTGACATCTTGGGCCTCTGGAAATCTTTCAGTCAACTTCAATCCGTCATGCAGGCATACTACCCATAATCATTATGCATGTTGGTTGGAGCCATAATCAGAGCCTGGCCCATTACCCATCTTCAATGCCTTCTTCGCACGACCGCACATGTCTTTGGCAGCCCTGACCCACCAGGGCTGGATTAACATCCGAGGCACAAAATCTTGTCACAGAATAGACCAAGGGGAGTCTGAGTTTATCATCACCAGCATCACTCCACCGATGATATTTACGTATGCCCATTCTTTCTCCCCAAAGCAAGGTGATCGCAAGACATAGTTTCGAAATGTTTCGAAGCAATCACCCCCATGGCCAAAACAATTCTCAAAGTATCAAGTAGTTCTTCCTACATCAACGCAACAAAAACTAGTGGCACTCAGTTGCGTTGAAGCGTAGCCCAAGTTTGGAAGCTTTGGAACATTTCCAGAGTACTTGCACAGATGCACACACACATACATAGGTATGTTATATATAATTATATATATATATATCCATTTGTTTTTTTCTCTCTCTCTCTCTCTCTCCATCGCCATCTGTCAAAACTGCTAATTACTTTTGTTATATATACATTCATATGCATCTTTTAAATCTAAAGTCATCAGGATGCAAACAAACCCAAACCAATCCCCTTGCAGCACTTGCACGTCCCCTTGAGAGCCCTGGATCCACTGAAGCTTGGCACCTGCCGATGGTCAGCTGCATGATATTCACCTTATCTTCGGTCCAAGCCTCCGCCTCAGGGCCCGGGCCAAGGCCAAGCCAGGGGACTCTGATCCAAAGACATGCAGTTGATATGTGTATATATATATATATCTGTGTGTATGTATATATGTAATTATGTGTATATATATATACATATATCGTCAACTGTGTGTGTGTGTGCGCATTTCTATATATATATATATATATATACATATATATATATATGTGTGGTCCCATATATACATATTATGTGTATACAATACAAAAGGGTTGCCTTTTTGAAATGGGAGTGAATGAAAATGGAGATGCCACCCAAAATGATGCAAAATTGCACTTTGAGAAGGGAATAGGGAAACATAGGGAAACTTGCGGAACATAATGATAAACTACTGCAGTTTCGGGAATCCTTTTCTCACACAAACCTGCATGAATCTATAGTGAGGATCCAAAGGATAAACAACTGCAGATTAGGTATCCAGGTAGCGCCAATGGATCTTGGGCATTTGCTTCGAAGGCTTATTGAGGCTTAGTGGGGACCTATAAAATCCTATAAAATCCTATAAAATCCTATATATGGTCATGTATGACAATGTATGAACATGCTCAACCCAGGATCACGTTCTAATTGTATACATTCACCAAGGGCTGCCTCCAAGTGGAGATCTTCAAAAAAGTGATGGGCCTGGTGCTTTGATTTGTGGCACCAAGGGATCACAGAAACCGATGCCGTTTCTGCCCCGGCCTTTTGTCGAGAGGTCTGACTCCTCCAGTCTGCCATCACTGTGCTCAACAGGTCCTGCGAGGCTCAGCTGCGGATCAGGATTTCAGGGGTCCCTGGGTGCCCAGAACATGCAGAGTTTATTTTTGTTTTAATCTCCGGGCAGAAAGGAAAAACCATCCTCAAAATTATGTACTTTGATGCTTTTTTGATATGCTTTGCTTTGTATCACTGGGTGCTTATTATGGATCGGTCATCAGCACTTAATTGCTTGTCTTCAAAGTGAAGCTATAGAACACCCACGCCACCAATCATTGCCTCGTTTTCGCGTTTGTAGTTTTGCTCCACCACACGGCTGATGTTGTTGATGTGTCTGGCCTGCATATGTGACGCTGCGGCAAAACTCCGCTATGAACCCATGACTCAGGGAACGGACGGGAACAGCATCAAACTATGATTGCACGTAATTGCATATATAAATAAGATATTACACACAAAAATATATACATTAATATACATTATATATATATGCATGCATGCCTGCTTTTTTTGTATGTGTCAGCAGCTTCACTTGTCACCTTCTGCACCAAATAATTCCCCGGATGATTTGTTCTATCTGCCCAACACAAATACACACGCAAACATAGAGGTTCCACACCTTGAACTTCTCAAGTTCTTCCTCGGCCGCCTGTCCATGAGGGAATGAGCTGGCTGCAGCTGGCTAATCCTCCATCCATAAAGTTTCAATGATTTGATGTGTTCCAATATTGGAGTTTCAATGATATTGGAACAAAGCTTCAATAATCAATGTTTTTCCCAAAGCCAAGTTTCAATGATTCCAATACACAGTTTTCCCCAAAGCCTAAAAAACTGCAGCTGCTCCGGCCCGCTGCCGCAGCCCCTCCCTTAAGGTCCGACCTGAAGCTCGGTCTCATAGCGAGATGTCAGGTTGCGTTCTCCCTGACTGCCACAAAGGCTAGCTGAAGAAAGTGGCGCCGTTTTGGCGAGTAAATAACATTGTGTAAATTATGTATTTAAGATATCTAAATTATATAAATACAATCATAATCCCTCCCCCAATATTAAACCAACCCCTCCTACCCCTAATAGTCAACACCTAGGGGAATTTTGAATATTAGGGAATATTTAGTATTAGGGTGCGAAGTTTCCCCCTAATACTAAATTTAAAATTGTCGATTTCAGAATCGATCAAGTTCCTTTGTAAAATCTAATTCAAATATTGCAAAAAAATGATTTGGAAGCTTTTCCCCTAATATCAAATTAGAAACATTAATTAAACAAAAAAAATGTCAAAAGCGATAAACACCTTTTTTAAAATCTAATTAAACTATTGCCAAAAAATGGATTTCGAAGGTTCCCCTAATATAAAAGTAAACACAATGATAAAACACATAAAATGTTCTATTTCAAAATCAATGACACATTTCTTTTAAATCTAAATGGATATTGTCAAACTTTGGATTTCGAAGGTCCCCTAATATTAAGTTAAGAACCTTAATCGAAAAACATGTTTGCTTTTAAAGGGCGGACCCTAATAAAAACACACCCCCCATGTTGACTAGTTTTCCTTATTAGGAGCTGAAACCCTCAAATGGAACCTTCATTTGTTAATTGTTTTCTACAGGGGATCAATTAAAAATCAAATTGGCAAATTTTGAATTTTCCAAAATTGAAAACGGACCCTAGTTTTTTATATTTGGGGTACGTTATGGTACGCTTAGTAATAGCGGGAAGGGATTAATATCATATATATATATATATACACATCGTTTAGTGATTACAAATGGTTTGACATCTCTACAGCTCAGTTACATCGCAACTCCAAGCAACTTAAAGTAGCTGATTGCAACCCCTTCAGCCTGGTTAAAAAGAGCAAAAATCTGCTCGACCCAAGTCAATGTTGCAGCGGCTGAGACAACCAGAGAAGATGGAGAAGCACATCAAGACTTTCCAACTTCCTGCTGATTGATTCATGTTTTTTGATGTTAAACGCTGGTGCAAAAACTAAAATTATACGGACTATACGCGATATCTGGGAGCATCCTCCAAGGGCACCTTACTTCGCAAGGTAGCGCCCAACCAGCCGGCCCAGGCCTTAGCGCGACCATGGGCCATGCATGGCAGGTGAAAACTGGGAATTGACTCGCACTTGGGCTGTGATTGGGCACACTGATTGCCCCATCTATGGGATCTATATGGCATCAATCTATTATATATAATTAAATATGTTCCCCTCGTTGGAGTCTGACTTAGTCAGAAAGGGCTTCAATCAATTGATCTGAACAAGCGTCAGGCTGCCAAATTTGCTGGCTGAACTTCAACGCCAACACACACCTTAAAACCTGCTAGCCGTCATGTAGATTGGACTAGATACACCACTGTTGTGAATGAACTCATGGGTATCATAACTCTGTCCAAATCAAAGGCTGATACCTGCAGGTTGGGTTGCATGGCAGGAAAACACCTTCCTCCAAATGAATGTATGCATCATAGGCATCAGTCAGGCTGCTGTTGCGGGAGAGTTTCACGATGGGGTAAGCAACTACAGAACATATGTAAATCTACATACGCTCGTAGCACGAAGGAAATCATGGAACATCTAGGTTAGGTCTGGGTCTAGGCCAACATTTAATGATATTTATATATATATATTATATATATATATATGTGTGTGTGTATAAAATGTATAAATATATAATAACATGCATAGACACATTTAAATGCACATATGTTTGCCTACATGTCCTTTATTTTTATTCGAGACCGTCTCGCCCGCCAAGCAGCGGATTGGAGCATCACCTGCTTGCTGGTACCAATGAACCCAGTCAGCGCCTTGGTAACTGCACAGTGCGTGGGGAACAATCATGGAATGTTCATCACATTCATCACTCAAAAGAAAAGCCGGGGGCAAAAATACTGTGGATGAAGATTTATGGAATTGTATGGAATGATATGGAATTGTTGGTTTTGACATGTCTTGAGATGTTGAAAACCCACCCAGTTGGTGTTCAGTTGTTTTAAGTTGTTGTGTCAATGCACCCACATCTCTGCATACTGGCACCACACATGGCCAGTACGTCAATTGATCCACTGATTCAAGAAACACGTTGCCCAAGTGGGTGTTTGAAAATGGGGTATACCCGGGCATACCTAGTGGCATTTCAATGGGGGGGGTTATGATAAACTAGTGGATTTAGGATGAAAATGACCAGTCTGTTGCCAATCAGTTCATCAGTGGGATGCCTCGAACCAGGGGGATTTACAAATCATGGTTCCGAAAGTGGTTTTGACTGGTGAATAGCAATAGTGGTTTGTCACTATCTATAAACATCTGCGAACTATAGTGATAGGGACTCATCAAACCAGAATATGTGATTCCTCTAGTGTTGCTATTATGTTCCTATCCCTTCCACTGGTTCATCTAACGAGCCCACACAGTTCTGCTGGATTTTTCTACCACCGGTTGACCGGCAACGCAACATCCAAGGTGAGTCGTGCGTCCAACAACCTCTGTAACCCCATGGATCTGATATGGTCTACCATTTTCCGTGCGAGCCTTTGGCAGTGGATATTTTGCAGAAGAAAACATGTGAAAAATGGATAAAAATGGGGGGCTTGGAGCAAGCGCAAATGTAAACGCCCAGTGCTTGGTAGTTCAGACACCTTATTTCTTACTTACGATCCGGAAGGTGCTTACCTGGGTCAGCATCGCGTTTGGACGACGAGCACAAGGCTTGAGAGGAGCAAATGACTTTGCTGCACAGAATCATTAGTTGCTGTGGTGTTGATCTTTTGCACATGCTTCGAAATTCTTTCATCAGCATAATCAACCACTGTCATATATATGTATATATTTATAACCCATTTCAGGCTTGCCCAGTTCTGAGCAAACCAAACATCAGCCCCGCGCTGTTGTCCGATGCTGCCCCAGTCATGGGCGAGGTGTTGGCAAGGCAAGGCTGCGTCGTTGCGCCGCAGTTCAGTGTTTCATATGTGCCACAGTCAAGACCGACCTGATCCAGCCACAACCAAGACGGACCACAAGTAATCAATTGAAATGATCATCCCAAGACGGACCAAATCAACAATGGAAACTATCCGAAACTATGTCTACCATCAATTGAGGTTAACTATTTGGATATTAATTGGTATTGATGGCCATTATTCAAACATACACGCTATGAAGCATTAGCTCCTTTCTTACACATCCAATAGCTAAAGTATGATGGACAATGTCCAAACCAAACACATTCCCCGAGATCCAATCATATCCTGAAAATGCTAGCACCCGCCATTTTTTCTGACACAATTGGAGTGGATCTCTGGATGTATATAAAAGTGTGCACCCTATCATGCCAGTGCTAAGGTTTACATATGTGTACATGTGTATGTATGTATGTATGTATGTATGTATGTCTGTGTGTGTATGTATGTATGTATGTATGTAGGTAGGTAGGTAGGTAGGTAGGTATGTAGGTAGGTATGTATGTATGTATGTATGTATGTATGTATGTATACACCTAGATTTATGCGTATATAATACACACGTAAGTAGGCAATTCAGTGAACAAATAATAAGAACGTATGTATGTATGCATGCACATAGGTACATAGGTAGGTAGGGTAGGGTAAGGCAAGGTAAGGTGAGGTAAAAGCAAAGGTAAGGTAAAGATAAAATGTAAAGGTAAAGGTAAGGTGAGTAAGTACGGAGGTATGTGCAAATATGTATGTATATACATACGCATGTATGCACCAACGCATAGACAACTTAACTTATTCACAAATACATATGTGATATAATATATAATGTCAACCCCGGATTCATAAGCCATGGTTTAATAATTAGGTGTGTACTCCCCCAATAGTCATAATCTGATACTTAAATGAACTTAAATGGTACCACCCTAACTAAACAGCCTACTGTAGGGGTTTATTGATCCAGGGTTGACGTTATACCTATACATACATATATATATATATATATATGTGTGTGACTATATATGTGTATGATTATATATATATATATATATTTATGATAGTATGATAAAATCTATATCATCCTGGTATTGGATAGGTTTAAGGTGAAACCCAACCATGGTATCTACCATTAAATATGGGGGTTTCCTATGTTTTCCTGTAAAAATTCCCCCAAAAAACAATCCAATGATCGTGGCATCACCAGTCATGGCCATCACAACCAAACCAGTCTCTGTGGCTTGGCCCCGAAGGACGAGGGACGAGTCGACGAGGCAAAAATTCAGATTCGACAGGGGCATGCAATCAATTCGACTGAGAGGACGCGTAAAAAGTTTCCTCCTAATTTGGCTCCCATTAAAAGCTCCAGAATTCATATTACAAACTACATGAGACTAGAAAACTTTCTCAACCTTTCCCGTGATGCTATATATATATAATATATATATATAGATATATACAAGTGATGATAGCTTAAGGATGTGCACACAGAGTCTCAGGGGATGAGTATATAGATAATTTTCAGAGCTGTTGGACCTGAATTTCACACTTTTTTTTGAACCGGTTGCCATCCACATGTTGCAATCTGGATGTAGGACAATGTAGGCAAACCATGTAAGCCTTACAGGCCCCATCGCAACGCCCCTCATCTATTCATCTCTTGTCTGAACTCGTTACCTTTCCCAATCATGACAGTTTTGGCTGTTGCACGTTCAGCTATGGCTGGCACAAAATGATTCAAATTCAACGCTGCCGTTTTTAACAGAGAGCGGCACCCTGTGGGGGAGGTAATTTTCATTAATTTATATAAACATGATCATAAAACACTGTAAATACCAATGTTTTATGTACTTAGATGTACTTAGAGGGTCTGAAACTCTGGTAACAATAGTTCCGAACATGTTGTCTTTTGTTGTTGCTTTTTTTGGTGCCTGTGATGGTTTGGTGCATCTAGTGGTTTGTTTTTTTTTTTGTGCCTGACCCTGACCTCACAAAATATTGACAGGCACCGACAGAAACAAGCAACAAACAAAGCTAAAATTTCAAACCTGTTATTAGCGTCACTTCCTCTATTGCTAATATCGTTTTGAGGAATTCAATTGCAGCTGCCTCTTTGCTGCAAGCTAAATCCTACATGTTTGGATTTGGGAAGCCAATTCAAACATGAATTCAATGGACTGTCCAAAGTGCAAATGCCGTCGTCTCTATATACTTACGGTAATGTATGTTGAGATGATATCAATTTAACAAGTTCATGAAGAAGCAGCGGTATCATATCATTTGCTTCTAGCAATAGAAATCCTCCATCAACTCTAGCACACTGGCCACCTATTGGTACTCAAAATTGACTCCAAATATTCTATAGCAAGATGCACGAGCTATCCATTCTTATGGCATGTGGTGCAGCAAATGTTTTCCGGTATGTTTTTTGAATTGCAAGTGATTGATTGTAGTTCTTTGCAAGCCTCGCATGAAAAGTTGAATTCTGTCACAAAAGTCTGTAGATGCCAATGATTTATGACAACATGACAGCCTTTGGAGGTGAACTCATCTTTTTGCTCCAAAATAGCGGTTTTAAGCCTATTTGTGTCAAACAACACTGGAAAACAACCGGATTTGTGTTAGCATTTTTAGTCCAAAATCACTCCCCCATCATGAGGAGCAGTTCTGTTTTAAGATCTGGTAGTTTGGGTTGCTTCTACTCTGACCACGGACGGGTCAATGTAGTCGAACCTGTTATGTTTACAACCTTGTCAGGTAGATCTTGTTTGCTCCCATTTACCACAGGCACTGTGACCATAATAGCTGGGCAGTAGATTTCTTGCTATCTCGTGCAGGTAGATGCTATAGCATAGCTTCTGGTAACCAAACAGCGCAATGCGAATCACCCTCTTTGTCCCTTTTTGAGAAAAAGGAGGACGTGCCTTTACTTTTTTGGACTCTACGGATCAGTCTACGTCTACTGCACTGGCCTCCAATGGTGAGCATTTCATAACATTGCAAGTTATCTGCAACACTGACGTTCCGCGCTCCCTCTCGTGAATTCATCAGGCACACAAAGTTAGGTGGAACCAGATAATTACGAAAGTTTATGGCATCCCGCACTAGGTCCTTGCCGATCTTTCCAAAGATGCACCATGAAAGGCCAGAAGAACTCAAAGGCCGTGAAATGACATGTCCTCACCCGTAAAATCAAAAACTAATACAAACTACTCAAACCCATCGAGAAACCAGCAAGTTCCTTGAGCAAGTGCCATCCGTCAGCATCACCATGAACCAGACACTTGGCAACTGCCAGAGCATCTTTAGTTCACGACACAAACCCATCCACTGGACGTCTTGCATTTCCGGTCGCTATCCACGCCATCGTTTCGATGGGCGGACCGCGGGCCGCCGTTGCAAGGTCTGATGATACGCCCAGTAGCTGCCATTGAAAAGGCGCGTGACCGTGACTTGGCTATGTTGAATCCGTGTCATTTGTCCCCCTGAGGATGCCTGGTCCATGAAGCTGTGCCCGGTGCCAAGCACTTCAAGTGCGCAGCTGTGGGCCAACAAGCTCCGATTTCTGAACAAACAAAATAGAATAACATGTTCACAGCAAAACCTCTCCGCTCAAAGCCCGGCAGGGCCTCTTGGTTGTTTCTGCAGGATGATGCAAGATCAATGCCAGCCCTTCTGTTTATAGTGATTCTTTAATCGGGGTAATTACTCAAGAAAACACGACAACCACCAAAATCTGTGAGCACTTCCCTGGCTGGCGCGGACATTTCACATTGTTTCTTGGTACACAGGTAGCCCAAATCTTCAGTGCTGCACGGACAAGCATCTCAGGAAAAAAGTGACAAACAACATTGACCGTCGCGGACATGCCTTAGTAACGAAGGGAAACAACCTGCTTTCAAGGTCAGAACCGTCACAGAAAAACAAGAGAATCAACAATATATAGTGTGTGTTTAAATGTGTGCAGTAGCCTGCTAAAAAAACTGCCCCTAAAAAATGGAATGGTCAAACACGCATGCTGATGCAGCATGACCTACAGCTAAGCGACCAATAATATAGTTCCGGCAATGGACTTGATCATATTTCTTCAACATAATTTTAATTCATAATAAACCATGTGTATCCACATGGGCCCATATCCGCCCATCAAAACGTGAACCCATAACCCATCAGCTTCTCCGACAGGGTGTATCTTCCAAGAGCTGTGCTGTTCCAGAAAAGGTTAACCCAAGATTGATGAATCCCGAGTTTTCTCTTAATAACAAAGAGGGTATCAAATTGAATTGTAATTCATCCATATTCTTCGCGTAAAGGCTGAAATAATGGTTAGGCGTTATTGATTCAGCTTTGACATGAAACTTATGAACATCAGATTTGAAACATAGCAGGTCCAGAAATGAAAGTATATGAAAGTTGCACACCACCTCGAAGAACAGGACGTCTCCCCAACGACGTGCTCACCATATAAGACGCACTTTCGTGCGGCAATGGCTCTCAATTCTAGTCATTCACAACCGAGTATCCTTGTGCCCTGGTGAATGCGCAGTCATCTTGACGGCTAACGGCCGACCAGAAACAAAACACTACTACATTTGAGGTATTGCTTGGCAAGTGCACAATAGAAAGCAGCTCCGTACCGTACAATCTGAACCTGCAAAATATAAATTGATATACATTACAAATCTCGTCCAACAGGCATGGGATCCAACATGCACTGTCTTACAGCCACTGAACAAGGTGCCACATATTCATTGTATCAATACCAGAAGTGACATTTTATGAAATTTTACCTTTCTTCAGGTGCTGGAATCTGATGGATGGCCTGAAATTGACTGGATGCTACTTGCATATCTTGCATGGCAATGCTAGTTAACTATATATATAGAGTATGCCAACACTTCCAAGGGTGCCCTATCTCATTGACATGCAACTTTGTTAGGTCAAAGCCGGTCAAAGACAAAGACCACCCTGCTAATCCTTCACCACAGCATATGGAGCAGCACAATCCGTGCAACAAAAAAGAACCATAAAGAACCAAAATTGGTTGAAGACTGCCAGATACGGGAAGGTACCTCAACAAACAGTAGAAATATGTAGAAATCCTGGATAATTAGTCCTGCGTGACGACTTGACTTCACCAGGAACCGGAAAATGTGACTAAAGCAATGCACTTTCCAGTTGATGTGAGCTACTGAAGTTCGTGTGAGTATCACTGCCATTCCTCCGCAGCTGGCAGAACCTTCACAAGGCACAACTGACATGAATCAAATGGATTCAAATGGCAAGTGGTGCTCACACAAAAAATCCTGCGTAACGTGCGCAGCAATTTGCAAGGGTCTGCTAAATGTGAACCGCCACGTGCTTGCACCATGACGCGCAACACAATTGCTGCGAAACGTGAATCGCAAGCTTTTCTGGGTAAATTTAAGAAAACATTCAAGAGGTCTGAGGTCTCCTGTGCTGAACAAATGATGCTGAACAGCCCTGTGCTTATCTGTGCGCCTTGCACAATCCAAGCATCCACCAGCTCTGTAAATCCATGTAAATCCCAGTATTCCCGGTGATCCCCAGTGATCCCCGGTGCTAAAAAGCTGGGAGAGTCGATCAGATGATGAGACTGTGGTTGGCTAGAACTGAACTGGTAGAGATACATAACTGGAAACAACAAACATTGTATAGGCCCTTCATGGTCATTGAATGTCATTGAATCATTGTCTTTTGGGATTCCCAAAGGCCTTCAAAAAAAAAAACGAGATGTGGTATGGTGCGCACGCGTGGTATGTCGACACATGTCGTCTGTCGCCCGAATCCTCAAGTCTTGAGGGGCGGGTGTTGGTGATTTCAGCCAGCCCCGCTGCCCAACATGGGCAGCTCATAGCTGTCATAGCTCCAATGGCATCCAATGGCTAGGTCTGATGTCTCAAGGCATCCCAAGGTCCTTTGCATTCCAAGGTCCTTGGTTTCATGAATTTCATGGGGACAGCTTTCACCAAAACCAGGAGTCGTGGGTTGTGGTCGTGGCACGCACAACATCCAGGCGGAAACGCGCCCCTCGCAACGCGCTCATCTTGAGCTCAGAATGACGTGACGAAGGTCGATCTTGACAATGAAACTTTGCCCAAGCTCTGCCATGCATGGACCCATGCAGGTTGCTCAACATCCGACAGAAGCACTGGAATCACTGGAAAGAAATTGAGAACAGCTCCCCAATTTTGGCATGACTCGGATCTAATATCCTCTATCAAGTACGAGAACCCACATCCGCCCATGCTGCTGGAGATTGGGACTATGCTCTTGCCGCTTGGATGCCTCAATCCAAACGCGATTCGGAACGAAACGTGAAGCTGATTCATGAAGCATATGTACTCAATATTACATATATATATATAATATATATATAACCGGATGATGCGCAGTTTTTCAGAATGCTGGCAGCCTGGCAATGCCTGGCAGCCCTATCGAACCGCGGCATCAAGGCAACCAAGCCACATTGCCGCTGTGACTTTGGGAGAGGATCACAGGAGATCCCAGGGTCCAGACATCTTAGCCATCAAAATCATGTTCGACTGTCGTTGGTCTATGCTGATCCATGCTGTACATTGTACATTCTCAAATCAGGGAATGACAGACATGCGAGTAGCATTCTGTCGAGATCTAAGTCCGTCCATGGGTATTTTTTTACCACTACATCCACTACCAAACCTGGCACCCCTCAAAGTCGTCTAAAGCTGGGTCCACAAGAACTTTTGCAAGTAATGAAATGGGAGGGGCCCAGCTTTACAGGACACATTGCATGGCAAGATCTGGTGCTCAGATGAGCTATGATGAGCTTGCAGAAGTGTCGATGGCCAGCCGGATTGCTCCACAAATTTCGCAAAGTGGACCGGACGGACTGGGTCTTTCCTGTGGTGCTTCGCTATTAGCGAGGCGGAACGGGAACGAATCGATGGTGCAGTAAGGGGAAGGGCAACGCCACAACGCCCGAAAGGCACCATGCAGTGATGGGCAAAAGTCTGCTACAGCAATCGATGCATGTGCTCTTATGACTTGGGAAATCATGGGCCCAATTTTGAGAGATATTCATTAGGAGAGCGATGTTCGATGTCATAAATTGGAATTCTGCAACAAGTCGAACACGTCCGTTGTGATGCTGGTAGCTATAGCTGGTAATCTTTGCTCATTGTATATATATACACAGTTACGTTTTCGTATATATGTTATTTTAGCAAATCCCAAGCGGCATCAGTTTTTTTGATGATGCCAAGCTCAAGTGACTTGAGATCAAGCAAAGCAGGAGACGAGCCCCACATCTCGAGTGGTCAATTGAGTTGGCCTTGCCGGGTGCTGCGGTTGCTGAGCTGATGGGATCTAGATCCAACATCAATATGATCCAGTCATTGGCATCAGACATATTCAGAAATTCTATTCTAAAGCTGCACTTCTCCATAGCTAAACCGATGATAAATTGGCAATTCTGATTTTTTGGAAGTGGAACATGTCCAGATCCTCTCATGCCTTTGAACTTTGATTTGCCCAGTGCCATACGTTCCATATCGTTTCAGCTGCCTCATGTTTCTTCCATGGTACAACTATGAACTACCTCCCGACTGGAGCCTTAGTATGCCTTACAGTAATACTGGCTTTACTTCAGGAGGACCCAAATCAGGGAGATTTGGCACTGTGGCCATAGGCTCCAAAAATCAGGGCAACCAATTGTGGGAACCAAGTAACTTCCGAGAGAACTTGCTGTGAAGATGGCGAATGCTCTCCTGCTGGCACTGGATAACCGGTGATAGCTTGAAACGCCAGAATCTGTAGAGAGATTTTGCCTGAAAATCTGGAACGCCAAACACCCCCATACCTCATGGTTTATCAAGAGGGTGGTGGCAATGCGTGCCAGGATTTAGAAAAGATGTTTTCCACGTGTCCCCCATTCTCGATGAAAATGACAAGCGGCGTTGACAAATAGACAACAACTGGAAACAGCCAATGCGGCGCCCTGTTGACATCCACAATGGCAATAACCAAGGTGCCTTCATTGACCCAGATTTGATATAGTCATAGGTGTTCCTTAGTGGTCACCACCCAGAGAGCGGACATGGTTTGGGGTTTCTCCGCTTGAGTGAGGTCACCTTAAAAACATCCTGGTGCTCCACATTCTGAAGCTCAACAGCTCAACCATTACATCTGACATGCGTTTCGGGGTGCTCCATCTCAACCAGATCTTTTAACTGGCCCTGTCCTGAAAATTGAAAACGAAAACGCTGCATTCCCACCAACTCCCAGTGAGTGGGGAGCACCCCTCAGCCACACCATTTGGTCAAGAATAGCCGGACCACTGACCACTTTTTGAATCTGTTTTTAGCCGAAGCTCTTCCCAAAGCTGTTTAAGACACGTGGATCGGCGCCAAAGAACAGCCTCAGTCTGTCAAAGCAATGCACCACCGGTGGTTTAGCAGCTCAGAACTTCTTTTAATTGTTTACCCAAAGCTGGGGATAAAATAATGTAGATTCCCGTTTCAAAGTTGATTCTGAAGGGCGGAAGGAACTTCGAACAGAACCGCCACGACTTCTCTTTGAAGATCAATAAGACCCCATGAGACTTATTATTCTCTGGTCGGAGACCAAGACGGCGAAGAAGGGACCGGCGAGTGGCAAAGCAGCAACGCAAACAAAGTGCGACAAACACAGTGCCATTGAATGCCCATGGTGTCAGTACCATATAGCAATATATAGCAATATATAGCAATAGAAAACAATATGTGCATATATACATCTATATATATGGGGGTTGTCCAAAATCCTTTTTCCCGGACAGCCCTCAATCGCTCAGCCAATCGCGTAGCAACCGCGTACCACAGTGAGCAATCGCGGAAGGGTTTGTTCTTCGTTGATCAGATCATATACATAAAATATAAGTTATGTATTTATAATGAACCCTAGTAGGTTAGTAGTAGTAGTAGTAGTAGTTGTAGTAGTAGTAGTAGATTAGTAGGGTTATGTATTATATAATATCTAAAACAAAAATAAAAGAACACAAAGGAGAGGGGGGGAGCAAAAGAAAGGGAGAGAGAGCGAGGGAAAGAAACAGATACTCGCGCTTGGCCGGTTTCTGACAGGTTTCTGACTGGTTTCTGACTGATTT
>Ga0126342_10007075_pt1 | contig 19978 bp, 12 predicted proteins | sample Cyp1metagenome_FD_92528 | JGI IMG/M metagenome (GOLD analysis project Ga0126342, IMG submission 92528) | Coral microbial communities from Lord Howe Island, Old Settlement Bay, Australia - Cyphastrea 1 metagenome | ecosystem: Host-associated > Invertebrates > Cnidaria > Coral ... | reverse complement strand
CGAGAGGAGATCTGCAGATGTGAAGGTGTGAAGATGTAGATCTGCAGATGTGAGGGTGTGAAGATGTAGATCTGCAGGTGTGAGGGTGTGAAGATGTAGATCAGCAGATGTGAGGGTGTGAAGGTGTAGATCTGCAGATGTGAGGGTGTGAAGATGTAGATCAGCAGATGTGAGGGTGTGAAGATGTAGATCAGCAGATGTGAGGGTGTGAAGATGGAGATCAGCAGATGTGAGGGTGTGAAGATGTAGATCAGCAGATGTGAGGGTGTGAAGATGTAGATCAGCAGATGTGAGGGTGTGAAGATGTATATGACGGCTGCTTTTTTACGAAGAACCCTTCGCAGGCGCTCTCGTTAAAAACAAAAAAAAGTGCCAAAAAAAAAGAGGGCCACAAAAACCATCAAAAAGGTGACAATAGGGCCTGCAACTTAAGTGTCATGACAAAGGCTGCCCACAGGGCATTGCATGCCAGAGAGAACAGAAGGCAGCCAGCCTTTGGGAAAAGGCAGCGTCGCCCAAGGCGCAATCAGGCCCAGGCCAGAAGGTGAGTTGCCTTCCATGCAGGTCCTGCCACAGCTGGCGATGAGAGAGGACCTTGTTGGGTTTAGGACATGGCAGCCTGAGGAAAGGTTCCCCTCCTGTGTCCCATAATGAGGACACCAATGGCTCACCAACCCAATCCCTAAACCATTGGTGCCTCTAGCCAGCAGCCAGGTACATTACAGTACATTACAGTACAATATATGAGGGGAGGAAAAAAAAAGAAAAAAAAAAAAGGCCATCAAAGAGTGGTCCCCCTGGGCCCCCCTTTTCTGATGATCTCATGTCCTGACCCACAGGTGGACCCCAGGGGCTGATGAGCACCACCTGATGGGAATGATGGATGTGGGGGAGGACTGGGGGGGTCATTGAAACCACTCTCTCTTTTCTCTCTCTTTTCTCTTTCTTTTCTCTCTCTGTTCTCTCTCTTTTCTCTCTCTGTTCTCTCTCTGTTCTCTCTCTGTTCTCTCTCTTTTCTCTTTCTTTTCTCTCTCTTTTCTCTCTCTTTTCTCTCTCTTTTCTCTCTTTTTTCTCTCTCTTTTCTCTCTCTGTTCTCTCTCTGTTCTCTCGCTTTTCTTTCTCTTTTCTCTCTCTTTTCTCTCTCTTTTCTCTCTCTTTTCTCTCTCTTTTCTCTCTCTTTTCTCTCTCTTTTCTCTCTCTGTTCTCTCTCTTTTCTCTCTCTGTTCTCTCTCTGTTCTCTCTCTGTTCTCTCTCTTTTCTCTCTCTTTTCTCTCTCTTTTCTCTCTCTGTTCTCTCTCTGTTCTCTCTCTTTTCTCTCTCTTTTCTCTCTCTTTTCTCTCTCTGTTCTCTCTCTGTTCTCTCTCTGTTCTCTCTCTTTTCTATCTCTTTTCTCTCTCTTTTCTCTCTCTTTTCTCTCCCAAGGGAGCGCAGCTCCGCTTAGAAGTGGATATGTAACTTTTCCAGTACACCAGCAAAGCTTAGCGGATGCTCAAGTTTTAGTTGATAAACATGACCAAAATGCCATGCTTGCTGATTGATCTCTAAGATGCGCCATCTTTTTGTGGAAACTTGGCTTTCTGAGGCCTAAGACATATCCCACTGAAAGGTAAGCTTGTAGGGGATCACCAAACCGCAACATATATTTGTTTTGGTAACCTATGTTGTTTGGTTCATCCCAATAACTTCCAAGGAGTCATATCCCACAACATGGGTTCAAGCCGCTCAGGCCGCATCTTCCAGCCAGGCCATGTCGCCTGGAACAACCTTGCAACAGGACGGGCTGGGAATGATTGGCTAAATCCTATGTGGTTGAAACAACAGGGGTCGTGATAGGGATTTAACCATCAAGTTACATGGTGTGGGAATTCGATTTCTCATGGGTTTCATCATGGGGATCATAACGAATCATCAGCGATAGAGATTTTGTAGGGATAATGGGCCTTCATCAGCGAATAAACATGGAATTTATGGTTGATGGTCATCCATACCATTTTTTCGTGGCATTCATCGACCCAGTGGGTATACTTGGAGGTGCAGTTGGGGTCGTTGGTAAAACTTGGGTAAAAACTTCCACAGGGTCGGGATCAATCCCTACAACTGCTATATAACCCACTCAGTGGAACTGCACCGCCAAGTAGTTCATATAGTTCTTTCAATGGCTACACCAACAAACATGTTCACAAACGATAGCTTTTTGCTTAAACTTGGGACCTGGTTGCAGCCTAATTTGGGGATGTTGCTAATTTTGCCATTGATATGTTAATTTGGTGGCCTTTTTTTTAGCAAATGTGGATTGCAACTTTTTAGCATCAACATGTATCCTTTTGGTCATCAGCATGCAAGCCTGCGTGGCTTTTGGTTATCACATGCAAGTCAGCATGGCGAGTTGGTCATCACGATGCAAGTCCACATGGCTTGCTATACCCTGTACTGTGCAAGTCAACCTGGTGTGTTGATCACTACAGTGCAAGACAACATGGTTCGTTGACCATCACAGTCCAAGTCAACATGGCTTGCAAATACTTTATGCAAAAGTCAACATGCTGTGTTGCCACTGCAGTGCAAGACAACATGGTTGTTGACCATCACAGTCCAAGTCAACATGACCTATTAGTTCTCATGTGTGTGCGACACGCATGACAACATGCTGTGAGGAGGAAAAAAAGGTAACCCGCACAATGCATCTTTTGGCTGATGCATGGTGGATTTGAACATATTTATCTGTATCTATATCTGTGTCCATCTATCTATCCCTACATCTTTGGTGGGTAAACATATACCGACATATAAACAAATAAACAAAGTTATATATATATATAATTATACAACATATTTCATATAATAAATATATATATATATATAATTATGGTATATTTTAAGGTCACGTGGAAGCACTCACAGGAGTTGGTTCCGGGTGAAATGTCAGGGCCCCATTGCGAAGCGTGTTGTTTGCCCGAGTATCTTTTCACATCAGATGCGATGGCATCCAATCTCAACAGATCCTAGTAAAGTTTTCAACAACTTAAATTCTTTTATCGCCCCATAGAATTGTTTGGTGAGGCCAGGAGTCCTACCATGGAGTCCAAAAGGCCAACCGGTTGGCAAGGCGTGTGGCATACTTGTTTTGAGCTCGTTTTGTCAAACATCATTTTTTTTTCATTTTCCTTGCCCATGGCACCTGAAATCCAGGAAAACCATGAAAATCGATGAAAAACAATGGAAAACCATCAAAAACAAAGGAACATGAAAAAAATGAAGTTGCAAATGAAAAAAATGAAAATTTGGACTCAAAGTTGCAGATTCTCACTCCTAACCAGGAAATCTTCAAAGACTCGAGGAAATGTTCATGTTTTTTTTAATCATTGTTTTATCATTTTTTTTTCATTTGTGTGGCGCAATGAAGGTGACTGTCGGGATTTTGCACCGGCAACCGACCCATCAATTAGGAAAAGTTTGAGTTTGAGCATGTGTGTCAGGACCCGAAAAAAAACATAGAATGTAATGTTTATATAGTATGTATATAAATAAACATATATATATATAATATAATGTATACGATTTTTTAAGATTTTACGATTCATATAAATATATAGACATAACATAATATAACCCTATAAAACCCTATATATCCACCACGTGCTTATATATATAGGGGGTGGGGGGGAGTTCGTTCCGACCTTCTTGTGAAGAAGTCCACTATGCCCAAATTTTAGCAGCAATGTCGTTGAAGTTGAGTCCAAAAATACGATTTTCTGTATGCTGATATATAATATATATATAGGGGGTGGGGGGGTGGTTCCGACTCCTTTGTAAAAAACTCCACTATGCCCAAATTTTCGTGGCGTTGTCCCTCAAACGGAGTCCACAAATTGTATCCGAACCTATAGGGCAACAGCAAACAGAGAAAAACGAAAATCAAGGGCTTAAAACCAACGGCAGGTCTACAAAATACAGCCCGGGCTTCTATCTGAACACTCTCATACCGAAAGGTGTCCTGAATGTATTCAGGAGAGACGTTTTTGGAGAAAAGACCCCGCGAGGCCCAAAGGAGAAGGTGATAGAAAGTGAACAGTTAAAATTTCAAGGACCTGTTGTACCAAAGTCAAAACAAGAAAACCCGAAAAAAACGAAAACAACCGCAACAACCCCAAAAAATCAGTTACAGATAAAAATCCACAAATTCTATCCGAGCCTATAGGGCAGTAGCAAACAGGGAAAAAACGAAATTTAAGGGCTTAAAACCAAGGACAGGTCTACAAAATACAGCCCGGGCTTCTATCTGAACACTCTCATACCGAAAGGTGTCCTGAATATATTCAGGAGAGACGTTTTTGGAGAAAAGACCCCGCGAGGCCCGAAGGAGAAGTTGATAGAAAGTGAAAACTGTAGATTTTAAAGCACCTGTTGTACCAAAGTCAAAACAAGAAAATCCAAAAAAACGAAAACAACCGCAACAACCCCAAAAAATCAGTTACAGATAAAAATGCACAAATTGTATCCGAGCCTATAGGGCAGCAGCAAACAGGGAAAAAACAAAAATTAAGGGCTTAAAACCAAGGACAGGTCTGCAAAATACACCCCGGGCTTCTATCTGAACACCTTCATACCGAAAGGTGTCCTGAATATATTCAGGAGAGACGTTTTTGGAGAAAAGACCCCGCGAGACCCAAAGGAGAAGTTGATAGAAAGTGAAAAGTGTAGATTTTAAAGGACCTGTTGTACCAACGTCAAAACAAGAAAACCCAAAAAAAACGAAAATAGCCGCAACAACCCCAAAAAAAAAGTTACAGATAAAAATGCACAAATTTTATCCTCATGCCGAAAGGTGTCCTGAATATATTCAGGAGAGACGTTTTTGGAGAAAAGACCCCGCGAAGCCCAAAGGAGAAGTTGATAGAAAGTGAAAACTGTAGATTTTAAAGCACCTGTTGTACCAACGTCAAAACAAGAAAACCCCAAAAAAACGAAAACAACCGCAACAACCCCAAAAAAACAGTTACAGATAAAAATGCACAAATTTTATCCGAGCCTATAGGGCAGCAGTAAACAGGGAAAAAAAAACGAAAATTAAGGGCTTAAAACCAAGGACAGGTCTGCAAAATACAGCCTGGGCTTCTATCTGAACACCTTCATACCGAAAGGTGTCCTGAATATATTCAGGAGAGACGGTTTTGGAGAAAAGACCCCGCGAGGCCCAAAGGAGAAGGTGATAGAAAGTGAAAACTGTAGATTTTAAAGGACCTGTTGTACCAACGTCAAAACAAGAAAACCCAGAAAAAAACGAAAACAACCGCAACAACCCTAAAAAATCAGTTACAGATAAAAATCCACAAAATTGTATCCGAGCCTATAGGGCAGCAGCAAACAGGGAAAAAAACGAAAATTAAGGGCTTAAAACCAAGGACGGGTCTACAAAATACAGCCCGGGCTTCTATCTGAGTACCCTCATACCGAAAGGTGTCCTGAATATATTCAGGAGTTCTGTTTTTGGATAAAAGACCCCGCGAGGCCTAAAGGAGAAGTTGATAGAAAGTGAAAAGTGTAGATTTTAAAGGACCTGTTGTACCAAAGTCAAAACAAGAAAACCCGAAAAAACCGAAAACCACCGCAACAACCCCAAAAAAATCAGTTACAGATAAAAATCCACAAATTGTATCCGAACCTATAGGGCAGCAGCAGGCAATGAAAAAACGAAAATTAATACCTTAAAAAACTACCGACAGGTCTACAAAATCGTCTGCCGACCTGCTGATTTTTTTTTCATAAGATCCCTGTATTGAGATCCTGACGGGTCAGAGAAACGAATGCGCGTGGTGGAAACGTGTATTGTATATGTAAATAGTAAAATTATATATATATATATATATTCATATATATATATTCATATGTATATATATATTCATATATATATATATCGATATATATATTTTTATTTTCACATATTTTGTGTTGGTATATGCATATGACCCACCACATCGAGTGATACTTCAGTTGTCATGTGTTCACTGCATGTCATGTTTTGCCGAGATGTTGGTTGCCACCATGTTCGCACATGTTTGTTTTTTCACTCTGCGTAGTACGAGCGCGCGTCTTCTATACGCCGACGCTGTTCTCTTTTTGCAGAAGATATGCCGGATAGAACTCCAGATAAAATGTCAGATAGAATGTCAGATAGAATGAGTTCTGATATGCCAGATAGAATGCCACAAGCTTCCTGGAGCAGAAAAGGATGCTGGTCGTGGACGTTTGATTCCCAAGTTTCCCTTCGAGAATTTTATGTTGCCAATTGCTCAGTGGATGGGCTTGGAAGAATCGCAATTTCAACAGGTTTTTCCGAACATCGGCAACTTCAACTCCTCCAGCTTTATTGACAAGGCAAATTTGTTCAAGTGATTGGTTCAATTGATTCTCTCTGGAAAGGTTGCAATACGTTTCAAGTGTAAGTGATTGATTGAGTCGCGACTCTGTATGATTTGGAACTTTCTCTAGGAAATGGTGGTCCAGGACCCCACGATTCTTTAGAGATCTGGGTTTTACTCATCTGGTGGAAGCTGAAGGTTCCATTCTATAGAGTTCGGGGTTATCAACCGGGATCACCTCTAAATTTTGATTTCCCATTCTTTAGACAGCAGTTGTGTGTTTCCAAACCACGTCAGATCACTATATAATGGAACCCATAGGCACTGATTGGTGTTGTTGAACGGACCCCTGGCATATCTTCTGGCATTCTATCTGACATATCTTCTGGCATTCTATCTGGCATATGTTCTGGCAAACATTCTGGCACTTTATCTGGCATACCTTCTGGCACTTTATCTGGCATACCTTCTGGCATTCTATCTGGCATATCGTCTGGCATTCTATCTGACATATCTTCTGGCATCCTATCTGGTATATCTTCTGGCATTTTACCTGTCATATCTTCTGGCATTCTATCTGACATATCTTCTGGTATTCTATCTAGCATAGCTTCTGGCATTCTATCTGACATATCGTCTGGCAATTTATCTGGCATATCTCTCGCATTTGACACAGAATTTCGCATACAACTGAACCCAGCATTTAATTTTGTGGGAGCATTTTATTTTTTGAGATGCCTAACTTGCTAGCAAAGATGCACGGTTGTGAACGGCCTGATCAGCGTGGATGCCAGGAAAGGAAACAGATACAAAAGGAAGAAGAACGAACTCGCACCTGGGAGGGATTTCACGGTCATTTTTTCACATCCCATGTTTTTTTTTTACACCGCAGCTTGCGTTTGCGATCTTAGATATTTTCAGATGATGTCATACCGAAACCACATGACGGTGTCGATTGTTAATAGTATGTATAATATATAAATATAAAGTTTTCGATCTATATGACTTTATTTATATATATATATCTTCAAATGCCCATTGGTAGTTTACCAAAACGAGTGTTTTTACATGTTTTTGGAAGAACTGGCATCAACACACGCCAATTCGATCTGAGCGAGTGGTTGGAGGTCCCCCTGAAGTCATCCAAGGAGCTCAAGGAATCCATAGGCCAATGGCAGACCATGATGGGGCTTGAGGAACACATGATGAAGGAAATTGGTGAGATGGCTTCGGAGGACTTATGAGAATTTGCTGCGCTCCATGTGGCCCAGGCTTTTGTACAGTGTGCCATTGTACGATTCGCATTGGACAGTAGCCTTTAGATAGATCTCTATCGTGATTTGTCGAATTTGTGATTTTGTGGCCCAGAATGCCTTAATCCAACAAAAAAAACTCTGGACCCCAGCGTTGGTTTTAACAATTCTCTTATAGATGTTTCCATTGTGTTTGGTTTTCGCAGATTTGTTTCCAAGAGATGTGACGACAGAAAACACCTGCAAAGATGCTGCAAATCCTGAACCCTTTTAGCGGCATTATACGAACACACATATATGTTTGTGCCCTTGCGAGTGCTCACAGTTAGAACCTCTTTGTATACATAGGTATACTCACAAATAATACACATTTCATACTACAGATACTTTTGTGTATGACTCCGTGTCGTGCGAATGCACATATGTCTGTGCCCTTGCGAGTCCTGAAACTCTTAAACCCCAAATTTCATGTCGCATTTTCCACCGTCCCGTGCATGCATATGGTGCTGCAAATATGCAGAATATGCATGTAAATTGCAAAACATCTACCCAAAGGATAATGAAAAATTATTAAAAACATATCTAAAACACTGAAAAATCGATGAAAAATAATGAAACACATGTAACAACATTGAAAAATCAAGGAAAAATAATGAAACACACCTTAAAATAATGAAGAATCGCTGGAAAATAATGAACAACATCTTGAGAATAATGAACAATCACCGAATGCTGTACCGTTTTTTTTTAATAAAGGGGTTTCAGGACTAAAAAATAAGGTTAGAATGCCTCCCAGATTTCTCACGCGGTACACGGTTCATATATATATATAAATATAAATAAATAGATATATATATATAATATATAAATATAAGGGGTGGGGGGGGGGTGTTTCGAACGCGTTTGTGAGGAAGTCCACTATGCCCTTTTTTTTGCAGGACTTGCCGTCCAATCGGAGTTCAGAGGCACAGTTTTCTTATATATAAACGCGTAAATATATATATATAAAAATAAATAAATAGATATATATATATATAATATATATATAAGGGGTGGGGGGGGGTGTTTCGAACGCGTTTGTAAGGAAGTCCACTATGCCCTTTTTTTTTGCAGGACTTGCCGTCCAATCGGAGTTCAGAGGCACAGTTTTCTTATATATAAACGCGTAAATAAATATATATATATATATATAAATATAAATAAATAGATCTTGTTTTTTTTGCCTTTTTTTGGGGGGGGATATAAATATATATATATATATAAATATATATAAGGGGCGGGGGGGGGCAAGGGTTGGTTCCGACCTTCTTCTGAAGAACTCCACTATGCCCAATTTTTCGGCGCACAACGCCAAGTCCTACCGAGTTGCCCTTGGAGCATATGGCACAGGGAGCTTGAAACCAGTCACTTTCCTTGGATTGCCAAAACTGGCACAATACGCCATTCAAGGGTAAACGTCATTTCCCATGGCAATATTTGCAAACGCTCTTTTCGTTTGATGCCAAGAGATGTCGGACAACGATTTTGAAACCGTTTTGCATTATGCATTTCAAATCTGAACTCAAAATCTATATTGGATTTTTTGGAAAACTCACGTGATGTCACATGTTCTTATCGAATAAATCGCCTCATTTAAGGTGCTTTTATGCGGTACGAGCCCATGGTTGGGCAACCTCGTCAAGCCTGTCAGCTCCCTGAAAAAATCCAGCTTAAGAGGATTCGTAAGTTTTTGGGTCTCCAGAATGCTGTCACCTACATCGATTCACGTGGGCGCAAGAGATGTGTCTGGTACTCAATGTGGCTGTCGCGTGTTTACCATTTTACAATGATAGAAATGCACCGTCAAACATTCTTTTCAAGGTCGGTGGGAAGCATCTACGTATGTCCCAGATTTATCCTGGAGAAATGGGTATTCAAGTCACACCCCCAGCTATCTACTGAAAGTCTTGATATGCTATTTTGCAAGGTGTCCTTTTTTCAGCCTTTTTTGTATATAAGGAAGGAGAAACCGGACACCTTGCAAAACTAGCTTGTGATGATGTTCCACTTGTGTTTATTGCTCTGTTTGCAGTTGAGCTGCTCCTTTTGCCACCAAGCCCAATCCCCAACCCATGCATCTAAGTCCATCTCGACTGATCCAACGCTGACTCGAGGTCGCTGGTCACGTCCTTGAACAGAAACGATCCTTGCAGGCCAGGCTTGTCACTGACGAAGCGTTGATCTTTTCAGATGACAGTGCGCAAGAAAGTGATGATAGTGGCCTGGAACAAATCATATGGGGCAATGCCAAATGGGATGAATCAATTTAAGTCAGGAGCCTAGTGGAATGAAAACGATATCGAATCACTTGCAACCTATTCCAAAAAAAAATGTTGATTCGTGGGTCCACTGGCTCAGATTTGTCACCTTTTGTGGCATGTTGGGACAAGTCTGTGATGATTCTCAGGCATTTAGAGATCCCACAGCCAAAATGATGGACCGAGACATTCCGAGACAAAGCGTGTCATTGCTAGCTTAATTTGACCATAGACCGTGACAGACCGTGACACGGGGTGGGTTCAATTTTGACATACCTGAAGTTGCATTTTTTTAATTCAACACATTCCGTGACATCCGTGACACTACCTTTTTGAAGGTCCAAGCAAGTGCTGCAGTTTTCTGGGGGTAATTTTGCCACCCCCACCATGGATCCGACTAGTCATGGGGGCGCGGCAGACAAGGGCAAAGGCAAGAACTATTTGAATGAAAAAGGCAAAGGCATGGGAGACTTGCAGAAGGGTAAGAGTTTTGAGAAAGGTAAGTCCCTTGAGAAAGGCAAAAGCAAGGGTGAAAAGAGCGATGGCAAAGGCATGTCCATAGAGAAAGGCAAACACGAGGGCATGGAGACCAACGACATGTCTATGGGCCAACACAAAGGCATCGAGAAGGGCAATTCTGTGGAGAAGGGCGCTGGCAAGACCATGTCTGAGAAGGGCCAAGACAAGGGCATCGAGAAGGGCAAGTCAAAGAAGGGCGCTGGCAAGACCATGTCTGAGTCTAAGGGCCAAGACAAGGGCATCGAGACGGGGAAGTCAGATAAGGGCGCTGGCAAGACCATGTCTGAGTCTAAGGGCCAAGACAAGGGCATGGAGAAGGGCAAACCAGTGGAGAAGGGCGCTGGCAAGTCCATGTCTGATCAGTCTAAGGGCCAAGACAAGGGCATCGAGAAGGGCAAGTCAGAGAAGGGCCCTGGCAAATCCATGTCGGAGTCTGGGGGCCAAGACAAGGGCATGGAGAAGGGCAAGCCAGAGAAGGGCAATACCATGGAACCTCGAGGCATTTTGCAGAATGGCAAATCTTCTAGTATCGCAAGGTCGGTTACATGGGAGTACCCTAGCACGGAGACAGGATGAAAAAGGCAAGAGTGTTCAGAAGGGCAATCCCTGGCCACAGCCTCAAAGGAAAGGTGGCGGTAACAATGACATCGAGAATGGCAAGGGCAACCATGTTGACAAAGGCAAGGGTACCAATGGGTCTTTCTACAAGGGCTACACCAAGGGCGAGAAGGGCGACACGGCCGCGAAGGGCTCAAAGGGCCCCCAGGCCAATGGCTTTTGGGTATGGGTTGAACATGTCCCATATGTCAACTCCATTCCAATTTCCTTTGAAGAAGGTGAAGAATCTGAGTTGGATGATGATGTTTATGTCGAGGATCACTCACTCACTGGTGTTTGGACCCCCAACCAATCAAGTGGCACTGGTGATACAGGTGGTGCTTATGGTACTGGTACATCGGTTCCCATGGTGGAGGTGTCTGATGATGATCATGTCACTCCAGCGAAACGGGCACGTGAGCCTGACGAGCCAGGCCATGACTCTTTTGTTTCTTACTGGCGCTGAACCTAAAAGCAGGGGTGCCTCAACTTGTCTTGCGACAGGATCTACACCAGCATCGGCTGAAAAGACAGTTGCGTTTTGCCCTCGGACATCGGTTCTATTTACCTTGATTGTCTCACACTTGCAAAAATCAAAACGATATTTGGATGATACAATACGTGCACTGCCAGGCCGTCCAACAATGATGGCGCAAATCTGAGGAGGGACTTGAGCAGTGTTTCCCTCGATGGACTTGTGAATCTTAGTTTTGAATTGAACATATTATAGTTGCCTTTCTGATCTTGCCAAATCCCGCTTCACTTGTTATTCCTTATTGCCTATTGACTTGATATTCCCTCTTGGCACGTCTCGTCATACTTAGGAAGCCGGACGCAGAAGCTTCGAATCCACAGAAGAAGTTGACGGTGCGGGTGCTGACACCAGAACAGCGTGAAGCAGTTGCCAATTTGACACACCCATCGCAAATGCCTATTGAGGAGAGACGTAGGCAGCACAATGCTTTGAACAGAAGGTTGGAAAGTGCAAAGGACCTACCCCCCGGACTGATTGAGAAGTGGAACGCGCAGGATTCCATTGGCAAGCTCCTTATCGGTTTAATTTGTTTATTCATATGTCTCCCTATCTATATGATATTGATCGCGGCATTCAATGCAAAGCAGTTTGTTGGACTAGTCTTTCAAGCCCACTCAGGTTTGAATTCCTCAAGACTTTCCTTCTTGACCCATCAGTGCAATCCATGAAGATCGAAGCCTTCTACAAAGAGTTGGGCTCCTAGATTCCTAAATATCTCGCAGTTCTTCCTTTTGTTATATGTTACAACTTGAGGCAGTCACACCGGCGGGAAAAGGCCAAGTTCATCGAGCGTCCTCTGGATGAACTCGAGATCAAGTATGGTGCCGACTGGGTCAAAGAGAAAATCTTCTCTTGTCGGGCCCCCAGTGTAAAATTATCCAAGATAGCCTTCACCGATATTGATTGCTCATGAGGCCAGGTTGGAAAACCTCACCCACAGGCCGCATCACTTCAAAGTCATTTAATTCAATTTGCAGCAGAGATTCACAGGCCACATGATCAGTGCCCAATTGAAGTACAGCATCCAGTGATCCATGTCTTGAACCTGGGCAGGACAAGGACAACCCTCGCAAACGCCTCTACAAGGTATTTGACCGGGTGGAGGATGTGCGAGGGCATGAGACTTCATATGGGCCCACCCTTTCTGGCACTGCCAGGGTTCAACAAAACAACGCTGTCCGACAAGCTTTGGCAAATTCTTTGTCTGGAAAAATGGCAAACCAGCCCACTGATGCGGATGATTTGTTTGGGGCACCTTTGAAAACTCCAGCCCCGAAAGCGACGGCCAACAAGAAAGGGAAAAAGGAACTTACTCCTGACCAACAAGAGAAAAATATGGTAGAACGTAGCATGAAGGGTGTTTACCGAAGAAAGTCGATAAGAACGTAGATGCAGGACTTTATGACACCCCCCCCCCCCCCCCCCCCCCAAAAAAATCACAACGAAAAAAGCGGAAAAAAAAAAAAAAAAAACATTTCGTGCCACGGCCGTGCCGCAGTCGGTGTCCAACTACAAATTATGTTGACATTACCTGTTCATTTGTGATAGGTTTAATGATATGTTTTTCCATACTTTTGAGAATAGGGCTTGACATGCGCAACACAGGGGCCGGTCACTGATTAATCACAGGGGATGGCGAAGTTTGTTTAATTTCGATCCTTCATAGTCCTTCATGGAGATACAGGTGATGCGATTTGAATCGTCGGAAGCCGAAAAAAGTTGGTGCTCGAAACCATTCGAAACCGACCACGACAGATCCTTCAATTTCCCTCGCGGTACTGCAATCTGGATTAGGAAGGATGAAGGATGAGGGGATTTACAGGCGCTAGCGGACTACAAGAATGGCGCAATGTAGAAAACAGGCGCTAGCGAACCGCTCGGCAAAAGCACGCAGAATTGTCAAGGTTTCAGTAGGTGTCAAGGTTGCTACCTGGCCCGTCCATGGCGCACCTATGTAAGGGAATGAAAGAGCCCCAAAATACCCCAAGGTATTGCTAGCTTCAGTTTAGGTACCTGAAATGGCCATTGAAGTCATCCAATGTTCATGGTTTTGAGTTCAAACCTCAACAAGAATCTGTCAATTCCTTCGAAAAATATATGTGGTCCCATCATACCGGTCTGGGTTTCCTCTAGGATTTCAGGGGGGTTAACCCCCTAAGGAGGGTTTCGTTTCTGCCCTTCGAAAACTTCGAATTTTCTGAAATGATGCTTTCAAAGTTCCTCCAATTTTCTAAAGAACAACTTTTGGAGACCTCTGAGTCGTAAGATGCTGATTTTCTGGAGAGTTTAGGTGCCCAACATCCTGAAGCATAAATTTAGCATCTCTGGGAGTACGTTCATAGATTTTCTAGTGGTCCTTGATTTTCTGGAGAGGCACTGGTAGGTCATAGTGTATTTGGGTGCGTCTGAAAACAGGGATACCCAATTTATGGCAACTTGATTGGGGATAACGATGTTCAAAACCATGAAATTCGGGGGTACCCAATTTTTAGTGGAAATTCGATGGGTTGGATGTTGGGCTCTAGCTTGAAGTGGTTTTCAACATGTTTGATATCGTAATTGCAAAACTATGGAATTCAAGTACGGCTGTGTTTTTCAAAGGAAAAATGCTATACATAGCTTCGAAAATGCACTTCTTATACGTGCCCATTTTTCTAGGATACTTCAATTTGGCTTGATGATGTTTGATGTTTGCTGCTAGATTCTCTTGGGTCCCTAATTTATACAACCTACATCTTCTACTAGAAAATCACATGCCCCAACCTGACCCGGTGAACTCGTACAGGGATGTCCCATCAGCCGTCATAAATCAACTCTGCATCATTCTGCATCCGAATGTCTGCTGCTTAAAATTCCCATGCTTCACGCTGTTCTTCTGCAAGTTCCCATTTCTGTTGATGAAATATGTTCATTCTTAATGACTAATTAATGTAAATAATTGCCCATAGATTTCCATAGTTTGAAACCATTGGGGTGACTTGCGTTCTCATGGTGTTTTGCACATTTGGGATGATAGTTGTTTTTTGTACTTTTTCATTTTCGTGCTGCGCTTACAATGGGCGAAACAGTTGGGGTGACTTTTCCTAGCAGTTGGGGGGGCGTAGTTCCATGCGGGAATGACGGTTGACTGCAACGTTGGGGGGGGACCTTCGCCGGCATTGAGTATGAAGACACAGTTGATGTTATTACTACCCCCCATCAACATATTGTTCATAGGGGGTGGCGAATTTTGATTAATTTTGATCCTTCATATTCCTTCATGGAGATACAGGTGATGTTACGATCATCGCCAGAATCCGAACCGACTATGGAGCTGCAGAGCCCGCGCCCCCCAAACCTCATCATCTAATTTACTGCGCGGTACTGCAATCTGGATTAGGAAGGATGAAGGATGAGGGGATTTACAGGCGCTAGCGGACCACAAGAATGGCGCAATGTAGAAAACATTGCGCGATTCCACAAAAAATAAAAAATGAAAAAATATTGTGAAAATTTAAAAAATATTGTGCGGGCGGATTTAAAAATAAATGTTGAAAATTTTAAAAATGAAAAAATATTGTGAAAAACAATGCCTGAAAAAACTTGACACAAAACCGACCCATCGCACTAATCCAAATCCGACATTATTTATTATTTATTTATATATATATATCGTTATATATACATATATCGGTATTTATATTTGATGTATATATGCATATATATATGCTGTATGTATATATATATACATATCGATTTTTTATATAGGTATGGATTTATATATTTATATATGTGGATTTATATCTATATATAAATATATATATATAGATGTATAAGTATATATTTAGATGTATAAGTATATATATATGGAGAGAGAGAGAGAGAGAAATATATATATATATACTATGGTAAATTTGAATATGAAGGATGTCCGCAGCTTATTCATGCACCCAGCACTTGATAAATATGGAAATACATTGGTGACGCAAATAATGTGATACATATAACCATATATATTTACTATACACATATAATGTTACATATATATATAGGTATACTTACACATAACATTCTTTGAAGGTGTTCCCATGATTGTCCCGTTCTTTGACATGATGCAAAATTTGTATAGATGATACCTTTTTCTTTCCAATTTTTGAATTTTACCAATGGGAAATCCACTACGACTGGGGGATCCATAAAAGGGGTGTTCCCCGAAACAGTGGACGGGTGGATCGTTGAATGTTTCAATCTTTTGCTATCAATGTGGGTCCAACTACCTTCAGAGAATGTTGGGTACAAAGCATCGGCAAAGAGCAGAATGTACAATTGTTCATTTGTTAGATTTGCATGGTTATGATTAGGTCTTCATTATTCACAAATTTCGCACGGTTAACTTCCCAATGTTTCAGACATTTCCCTAGATGAACCCAAAAAAAACATTTCGAAACGATCTCCCAAGTCTTACAATGCCAGGATAGGCGTTGGTTGACCTACTCCGGTGGTTGTCACTTGGGTTTCTTGGACGGCAGTCTCTAGTGGTGAGTTCATTGCTAACTTCGCCAACAAAGTCGGAATCGAAGCAACAAAAAAGGAAGTTCCTCATCAATAATAGAGATTTCACCAACAAAATATGATGTGTTGGATAGATCTTAGCCATGCACTTGTTTTTTAATTATTATCCTTGGATTAGATGGGTAATAAACATATTCAAGCCTCATTGTAGGGATTTCAAATAATTTCAACATGTTTTAACAATCAAATTATGGAGATATTGATAAGTGGTGGTTGATTTGTTTTTGTGTTTTTACTCGGGTATTTTTTTGTGTTCCAAGAATTGGGCAGTCCCATGTATGTATTTTGATTTTAAAAAAATAGGTTATAAGTTTTTGTTTTTGTTGAACTAAATTATCATTTATGAATGATCGTTATTCATTTATATTGATATATAATGTTAATAATTGATCATTGAATATTGATAATTCAACTGGATGAGAGAGGAAAATATTGATCCACAGAATTTCCTGAATTCGCGGATTTCACCATGAAAAATCACGCGGCCAATTGACGAATTGACAAATTGAAATTTGGGATTGCAATAACTGGTTGGTGGTTCGGAACATGTTTTTTCCATTCAGTTGGGAATGTAAAATCATCCCAACTGACGAACTCACTCATTCCATCATTTTTCAGAGGGGTAGGTCAACCACCAACCAGTTAAACATCATTAACCATATTTTAATGCATATAATAACCATCATCATTAACCATATTATATTAACAGTGTATTAACCATATGTTCACCGAGGTCCATCCTGTTTTCCCATCATGGGGATGGAGTCGGATGGAGATTTCCGGTTTCGGATTTTTTTCGCATGAAACAATGGAGTGAACGTCAGGCAGCTGCCTTTGTTGTTGTGTTGTCCAAAAATTTGACCCTCCCCTGGGAATACCCTCTGGTAAACGTTTACATAACTATTGAAAATGGCCATTGAAATAGTGCATTTACCCATTGAAAATGGTGATTTTCCATAGTTATGTTAGTTTACCAGAGGGTATTTGTTGATTTTCAGCCCTACCTTCTGGAAAAATGAAGAGATTCAATACAGAGACGAGGACTTACTCGTGCAAGAAAGGCAACTATGAAATTTTGATTACTATGTATTATGTATCTACAACATTATATAAGATTTAATTACGCTTAAGTTTTGTCGTCTGTCTCTGTTTTTTTGTTGGACGTACCAAAGTTTGAGACCCCATTCAGATGCCGTGAAATTATACCAATCTCATGCAATTTATGAATGCCTCTAAACTTCTATAGATATCTATAGATATCTACATATATATATATATATATATCATATATATATCATATATATATCATATATATATATATATCATATATATATATATGTTATTATGCATAAAGAACCTTATATACACATATTGGGAGATCTACAAATATTGCATCACATGTTGTCCCGGTCTATGTCCGATCTCAGGTCTGAAGGACGGAAGATCTTATCACGCTGAGGCCACCCGAGCGCGAATCAAAGCAATTGAGAGTCCCACAATAGATGAATTTCCCATGAGAAACTTCATTTATGGTGGATTTCCAGTGGCCCTGCTTGACCATTTATGGTAATCAGAGATGCATCAACCAGAATTAACCCAGGGGTCTGCGATCGGGCTTGTCCCAACATGTGGGATTCTGCCCCCCAAAAAAAGGCAATTCGTTAATGTGAAAACCGATGAAAAACTGGTGGATGTAGGGGTACACTAGCACTGATCACCAAAGGCACAGGCTCCTACATTCCTAGATTCTGTCACAAGTTCCCATGCTGACATGATTTATAGCTTGTCACTGCCTGTCGTTGGGGCAGCTGCCAGTGCCACAAGCGAAACGCATGAAGGTCATCTTTCAGGCCAAATGGACTGATATCTCTTACGTTCTTGGAAGCTCATGTACTTTAATGTCTGATAAAATATGATGTGTACTGATAATTTGTATACATATATATATAATTTTCAATGGTGGCAATGGTTCCTCCCGGCTCCCTTTGAATCCCATCAAGTTCATGAACACCACATCCCGGTCCCTTTCTCCCTCAGTGGGCCTCCCTCGGATCCCAGATTGCTTCGTTGATGAAACGGCAGAAAATGATTGAAACTTAAAACTCAATGACGTAAACATAAACAAACCTTAAGCAATGCTCTTGTTGGATTTAGATATGTTTGTATCCATTCAGTTCAATTCTTGATAAAACAGTGTAGTCAGTCCAATTACTGTAAATTACTCTCATTCCCCAATCCAAATATTAAACACCCCCATAGAAACCTTGGTTTAGTACTGGACCCATTCATCAAGGTCTCATATGTGTATTGAATCTGGAAGTATTTGTAACCCCCACAGTTGTAAGTTGCAAGAAAAGCCCCAGTAGCTAGTTCGGTATATGAATAAACCATAATAAACCATAGAACTCAGCTAGCGAACCTTTTACCATCTTAGCTATCATAAATCAGCCATATCAACTGCAAATCTCATTTTGTTGCTGGTTCAATGCCCCATTTCTGCTGGTTAAGTATCCTGGATCCCATCAAATCCCATGAAATCACCATTGTTTTGTTAAAAAAAAACGATTTCAGCCATGTGTCCTGCAGGATGGCCCCCCCCAGTTATAAGTTGGTTTATAAACCATTATAACCACCATTAACTATAGTTATATCTACCTGGTTGGTGGTTTGGAACATGAATATTTTTCCATTCAGTTGGGAATGTCATCATCCCAACTGACTTTCACTAACTCCATCATTTTTCAGAGGGGTAGGGCTCAACAGGGGTAGGTCAACCATAAAAAACCAGCTACCATAAACCATAGAATTCAGATGAATTCAGCCACTAAAAAAGGGCAACTTACTGTAGCTACCCTCTGGTAATTTAACATAGCTATGGAAAATCACTATTTCTTACGGGAAAATCCACTATAAATGGCCATTTTCAATAGCTATTTTGACATAACCAGAGGCTATCCGGTGTCCATTCTTTAGGAAATTCCGGAAAAACTCCCTGAGGTGCTTCGGGCCGGAGACGACGGATCCGTCGATGTGCAATACACCGATGCCGGCGAATGGGCGCAGCTGGGACTGCTGAAGACGTGTGTTCTAAGCGGCTTGAAATGAACAGTTCAATGATAAACAATCTCTGGTTGGTGGTTTCAAACATGGCTTTTATTTTCCATAATATATGGGATAATCCTTGCCATTGACGAACTCATATTTTTCAAGATGCTTACAACCACCAACCAGATCTGGATTTGACTTTGAAAGATAGGGATGTTATATGATTTTATGTGATTTTAGATGATTCAGCCATGAAAAACAATCAATGAAGATATTGAAGATTGAATAGAACCCATGGAGTTTGTTTTTTTGCCATAGCCACTCATAGTAGGATCTTCATGTTATATCCCATTGTATAGCAATGATACGTTCTCATTTGAGGATTCGTATGGTTGAAGATATCAGTCCCAAAGGCTAGTCCTCACCATTTTGAGCCATAGCAATAGCCGCAGCCACTTACCCAAATAATAAAATCTAATGTAACTATATTCATATAATTCTCATATGTATATAGATGGATTGGATAGATATAGATATACAGATCGATAGACAGATACATGATACATGTGCATTATATATATATACACATGTGTTCATTATCCGTATATATATCTACATATACAAATGTTTTCATTATCCGTGTATATATATATATATACATGTGTAACTGCGTAACGTCTATAATATATATATATATACATATATATAGTCCCTGTTCACAGGTGGTTGATGGCTGACAAAATGAGTGAATGCCCACGGCCGTCTGATTTCAAGGATTCCATTTCAACTGAGTTGTGCCATGGATTTCAACGGCTGGCTATT
>Ga0126342_10007074_pt1 | contig 19978 bp, 21 predicted proteins | sample Cyp1metagenome_FD_92528 | JGI IMG/M metagenome (GOLD analysis project Ga0126342, IMG submission 92528) | Coral microbial communities from Lord Howe Island, Old Settlement Bay, Australia - Cyphastrea 1 metagenome | ecosystem: Host-associated > Invertebrates > Cnidaria > Coral ... | reverse complement strand
GGTCGTCCAGTTATTTTGCCCAAAGTAAAGTTAGCACCACAACGAAGACAACTACACCTACTGCAACATTCAACGATAAGGGTGCTATCGAATCCCACTACTCGCCCCTGCGTGTCGACCCGCATTCCACTCTCCGCCGCGTGCTCCAAGAGGTGCACCAAATAATGGTGCTTTGGCCGCAGCTTGTACAGCAGCAACCGTCTCTCAAGTGCCTTTGCAGCTAGGTACGAGTAGGCAGCCAGAAACCAAACACCAAGCCTCTGGGTTGCTTTTCGTTCTGCAGGCTGCAAGAGTGGCCGACCTCCTTGGGACCATGTGGAGAGCAAATTGCTCAGTGAAAAGCACATACATGCACGGACTTGGGCATGAAATACTGCTTCTGGGTCAGCAGTCTCGTCCAGGAGGTTTTCCTCGATCAGACAAGACTGAAGAAAGTCAAAGCAACATTTCAAACCATGCATGGATGCATCCCAGAACAACACTGCACACAAATCAAAAGCATGTCTGGCAAATTTCCTTGCAAGTGACTGCATCAAGCACCAACTTCCTCAACTGCCATTGATCAAGTGCTTTGCATTGGGGGTTCCAGCAATGCAATGGAAATATGTCTGCATTAGTATACGTGCAGTTCCTTTCAATAAATCTGGTATAACCTGTTTTCATTGAAGCATTTAAACAAAAATCCAACTTGGCTGTTGCTCTGAAAAGAATGGCAAGAATCGTTGTGAACTCGAAAAGAACTCGTGTTCTTGCAGCCTTGATCTGTGAATCCAGCTCGGGATACTTGCAGCCATCACCCAAATTCAGCGAAGCCAGTGTCAAGGGTTTGATGCTCAAGTCTAACTTTCTTTCTTTGGCCCACTGCTGTGCTGCCAGTGTAGTCCGGAGGAGAACTAAGTCAGGGGAAGCTTCTGGAGGTAGATGCATGAGCTGGCAAAGGGTACCTAGGTCCATGGTCAATCAAACATTCTGAGAAAGATCTTATATGCTTATGGCATGGTAGAGATTCACCATGCATCAATGCATGTCAAGGTACCGTCTTTCAAAAGTTCTGCAAGGCATGATGCCACAACGTCACCCATGACCCCGATGTGCAGCACATGCATGACTTAGTTGGAGAGCACACAGGTCATGTGGCATGCAGCTTGGGGGAAATATATGCATCAACAAACATTTGTGATCTGTAGGAGTGCTGTCTCTTCAATATGACTGCAAGCTAGGCACCATCCCAAAGGCACCGTGACTTGTGATAACCTTCAACAACTCCCCATGGTGATGGGTCAGGATGGTCACCAAAAACTGTCATTGTTGTTCGCCACCTGGCATTTGCACTGAAGTCACCACTGTTGAGCCACTCAAGCGTCTGGTTGGCCAGGCAGCAATCGCACAGGAACGAGCAGCGGTAATATCTCTCCAGCTCCTTATCACAATATACTGTCAAATCAATCGTGAATCAAACCATCTGCAAAAGTTCATCTAAAACCACCTGCACTGGTGCTGTGTCAGTATGTGGAAAAGCAAAAACAAAAGAAGGATTCAAACCAAATCATGCCCAGTGTCATGTGCATGCCATCGGGCTTCTGCGTCCCCTTTCCAGAAACAAAATTTCCCTTTCCAACCACCTGCTAGTGGCTTAGAGGCCAAATCCAACCTTTTTCCAGTCAATGGTTTGCCTTCATGGTTTGCCTCTGGTCTGATCCCACTTGACAGTGTTCTCATATCCCAGCTCAATACCTGCAAAATTTTGCGTCGAGTGGCCTTGGTCATCTGTGATGTTGGCAGGCCCACAAAACAATTTCGGGATGTCCAGGCTCCTCCAAAAGTAAGTGGGGTACTCCAGCTGTAAAAGGTCGCTGTGTCGTTTTGGAAATGCGGAACTGCATCTTCATGCCAGCATATAGGTAAGGTTGATGCAAATTCTTCCCTTTGCAATCTCAGTCGTTGTATGTGGTCAGGCTGCTCATTCAACCAGAATTTCTCCACCTCTTGTATGCCCTCAGAGAAAAAAGAACTCTCTGCCACGGATTTGTCCTGCCTCATGACAAAATCAATGATGTCAGAAGGCAAAATAAATCCCACATCTTGCAAGACTTCCTTCTTGTCCAAGCCCACTGTTGTTAACAGCGGATCCTCGGCATTGTGTGAAGCATACATCTGCTTGTTATGTTTCACGCACACTGGTATATACACATCTGACTGCGGCTGTGGTTTGACACGGTCCATGCAATCATGCAAGGAAGGACAAATTCAACTGTACATTTTTTCAATACGCAGCTCAGATTCTGCGCAATATAGGGTTGAATAGGCAACTTGATCCTTATCTCAGCTTCAAGTTGGCTGCATTTCGAAACTGCTAGGTTTCAAACACACGTGCTTGCACTTGCAAAATTAAGAGCAATGACATCTGTCTCATTTGCTGAAAAGCGTCCACCGGAACATGTCACGCTCAGCATGACGTTTTGCAAATTGCCGGATTGCATGTCCACGCACTCCATCGCTCTGGAATCCAGCAGCAATGGCAGAACACTGTTTGACTGACAATGCCTTGGTTCTCAATCTGTCAGGCCCAACATCCTGCACAACTATATATATTGCGCAATATATGCATGCACATGGTTGGCAAACACATGACACATGCATGATGCACATCATAAGGTCAAGTCACACCTGCACCCATTGATTCGGCCAGTATAGAGCAACCCATGCTGTCGAATTCCACTGGTTCCCTGAATTCGCAAATTTCATTGCGCATACTGTACCAAACACAGGTGATCCTGCAAATATACTGCGTGACAGCTGGTTTAGATCCCAGTTGCATCTTCTTGGCACGTTTTCCAGATGATGCATGATCTGGTGCAAGATGTGCAGGTTGATGGTACCTGCATGAATCAAACTATGGCTGCTTGAATGCATGGCTGTGAATATGCAAAGCGAAACATGGTCAGGCATGAGCACATGCATGCTGCTGCTCCAATGCATGCATGCTGATACTCACTGTTTTTTCCGCGCATCTTGTCTGGCACAAGCCAACATGATCGTTGATCATTTGTCACCTACACTTGCTTAGCACTGACTGACAGCATATGCATTAATGCAGGGGTAAGCAATGAAGAATTCGATCCGGGACTGGCCTTTAGGAGCCTTTCTCTTGTGCTAAACACTGGTGAAACTGCCCATGGTTTTCCTGATAGGATCGCTATAGAAAAGCTTGAGATAACACTTTTTGTGCCACCGCGAAAGTCTATTTGACACATGTTCACATGTGTCTGCATTGGCACTACCCATTCTTTCACCAAACTGCAAAACAATATCATATATATCTAGCTGGAAACTATGTTGCCCTTCACGAAAAACATTGTATACTTGGAAGCTTGGTGCCATTCCAGAAACGATTCGATTCAAATCAGTTCACGGAAGGAATGTCTGGTGCAATGCAACCCAAAGGCACAAGAGTGACTCATTTGCAGAGCAATGAAACATCTGTAAAATATTGCATGACAGAATTCAACGTTGAACTTAACCACATCACCACTCATCACTTCTTGGCCCTTTTAGCAGGTCCACCGCCAGTACTAGGCCGTTTGCTCTTGATGCCTTTGGCCATGCTTTGAGCAGCTTGCTTTGGCGCATCATATTCCTTACCTGAGTATGACATATGTAAAACACAGGCCAGCTTGAGCCCGAAACTGAAACGACCCACTGGCATGTGTCAATCTGAATGGCAGCCAAAATGCTCAGCCGCAAAAAGTCCCGTACCAATGGCAGATATTGATCTTCTTCTTGGATATCACCAGCAGTCAATCTGCGAAGCTTGTGGTATAGTGACCTGATCCATCCAAAACATGTATTGCACAGGGTATGAAGTATGAAGGACAATTAACATGCAACAGTATTGTGGACAACATGCAATATACCATACTAAGGACAACACTCAAATTCCTTCTCATACTTTCCAAGCTCCTTTGCCAGTCCATGTCCAAACTCCAGCGTTTGCATTTGACATTGGAGATTACCGCACTCACCCCTCAGCTTGATCACCTTCTGCCCCAAGTCCTTGCCACGCTCCAGTGGTGTGAGCATTGAGACATCCTTGACTACCTTGCTGGGTTTTCCAGCACGTGGCTTATTGGGCTTCGGTTCATCTGTCGTAGGAGAAGTTGTCTGACTTGTATCTGGCACTGAAACGCGCGCAGGTTGTGCAGCATGAGCTGGTAACAGTTGCAGTCCAGGCTGTGACCTTGAGTGATCAATGAATGAAGAATGTGTTTTGGTCCAGCAAAGTACTTCCATGCAGAAGTCAAAACATGGACACATTCACGCAATGCGGTTAAACCTGGGTCTCACACATCAACGCGTTCACAACATCCCGGTTTTCTGTGTCCACAGCTTGTGACATTTCCAGTGCATTGCCTCATGCAACATGTATTGCCACACTACAGCACATTTGCAAGTTCAAAAGAAACTAATCTCTCTTGATCCCTCTAAACATGCAGATTTTCACTGCGGACAAAATGCTATTCCGGTTGGTGTTGAGAACCTCCTTCTCAGCACTGTACATCCAGTAGCACAGCTTGCCTGGGTGGTTTGGATCCTTGGCAGTGAGACCTTCTCTCTCTTTATTAGCCATCACGACCTTTGCCTCAGTCTCCCCATACATCTTGACAATCTGCGATTCTGTATGCAATCGCATGCCCTGGCGGTCTGACCCAGTCGGAGCCCCCGGAACCAGAGGTAGGCCGGTCATGCCAAGCTTGGCCCGGCGCCCGGCGCTCTTCACTGTCATCTGTCCATGAGTACCGCAGTAAAGACATGCACGGTCCCTACACGCTTGGGAGAAGAAAGCGCAAGCTGATGCAACAGATGGAAGCCACGACGCGAGAGAAAGACCTCCAAATAGCAGCCATGAAAGACCAACTGAAGTCTTTCATGTCTGCTGTTCGGAAATCTTTCTTTCGCATCCATCTGCTGCATCAGCTTGCGCTGGAGGCCCAGCATCTCGTCCTTGTGTTGCGGTCTGATCAAGATCATCTCTCGGCCCGAACGTCCTTCATCCAAAGCCCTTTCCAGCTCGTGCTGTAAGTCCACCGACTCTTCCGCATCACTCGTCATCGTCACCAGCTGAAGCTGGTGTTCGAAGCGTTCCCTCTGTGTCGAGGTCCATGGCTCCACCTGTCTGCCTCCCTGGCTGTCTCTTCTGCCCGATCGGCTACACGTGAACTTAGACGGCTCACCTGGGTGCGTCTCTGCATCCTCGGCATTATCGGTGCATCCGCGTCACATCTCAGCTCTTCTACCACCTCCCTGGGAGCATCCTCAGCAACACACCTTCAAAACAGGAGCTCAGATTTCATCCTTTGGCCATGAGGTCACTCAAACTGATCCGGTCTTTGACAAATGCGAATTGACAAGTAATGACATGTAACCCACATATCGTTCGTCAGGAATTGAGAGAATCATTGATCATACGAGAAACATACAAGAAACATACGAAATGTGGAGGACATTTGGAGGACTTCGCAATACATTGCAGATTCAAGGCAAACAGACATGCCAGATTTGCCAGGCTTGCTCAGAGTTGCATCCATGGCCCCAGTTATGATCGAAGGCACACATTGATCACATTGCTCCTCAATGACTCCTCATATTTGCGAACTTGCAGGATCCGTTTTAGGGGCTGCCCATGTGAGAACACCCAATTGATTCAGACTGGCCTGCGCGTCACAGCTCTTTTCTGGACCTGGACACATCTCCAGGGTGTCCTCCTGGAACGGGGAGAAGCTTGTCTGCTGAAGGTTTGTTCCATGTATATCTTTTATATCTTTACATGTGTACATGACAAATATATAATATATAGTATAGTATTTTAATATTTTGCAAATATAAAAATAATATATGTATATAGTATATATAATGCATATATATATAGAGTAAAATATTGATATATAAATATATATATATAGTATAATATTTATATATATATAGTATAATATATATATATTATACAAATATAATACCAGTAATACCGCACAAGGTGGTGGCGGAAGTTTCAAAAATAGAAAACCTATAGGAGAGATTGGTTGTTGTGAATCACGGATGGCAGAGCGAATCCACTGATGGACCGAAAGGTGGTTGGAACTGTGTTTTTTGGAGTGGCTGCAATGGTTGCAGTGGTCACCTGGTCGGTCACCTCACCCACAACTGCTGGATGTAATGTGGTGTAGTGCAGCTGTAGTTGTAGTTGTAGTGTGGTGGAGTTGTAGTTGTGGTGTAGTGTAATTAGTGTAGAGTAGTTGCAGTTGCATTTGTGGTGGTGTAATGAGTGCAGTGTAATGTTATGTAATGTAATGTTATGTAGTGTAATGTAATGCAATGTGGGGTAGGGTAGTGTAGTGTAGTGTAATTGAGTGTAGTGTTGTGTGGTGTGGTGTGGTGTAGTGTGGTGTAGTGTAGTGTAGTGTAATGCAATTAGCGTAGTTTAGTGTAGTGTAATGTAATGTGTTGTGTAGTGTAGTGTGTGTGGTGTAATGCAATTAGTGTAGTTGTAGTTGTAGTTGTAGTTGCAGTTGTAGTTGTAGCTGTAGTTAGTGTAGTGTAGTGTAGTGTAATGCAACTAGTGTAGTGTAGTGTAGTGTAGTGTGTTGTGTTGTGTAGTGTAGTGTAGTGTAGTGTGTTGTGTAGTGTAGTGTTTTGTGTAGTGTAGTGTGGTGTAGTGTGTTGTGTAGTGTGTTGTGTAGTGTATTGTAGTTGTAGCTGTAGTTGTAGTTGTAGTGTAGTGTAGTGTAATTGAGTGTAGTGGAGTGTGGTGGAGTGTAGTAAAATGTAGCGTAGTGTAGTTGTAGCGCAGTGTAGTGGAGTGTAGCGTAATGTAGTCTAGTGTAATGTAGGGTAGTCTAGTGTAGTGGAATGTAGTGTAGTGTAGTGTGTTGTGTAGTGTAGTGTTTTGTGTAAGTGTAGTGTGGTGTAGTGTAGTGTAGTGTGTAGTGTGTACTGTGTACTGTGTAGTGTGCAGTGTGCAGTGTGCAGTGTGCAGTGTGCAGTGTGCAGTGTGCAGTGTGCAGTGTGCAGTGTGCAGTGTACAGTGTGCAGTGCGCAGTGCGCAGTGCGCAGTGCGCAGTGCGCAGTGCGCAGTGCGCAGTGCGCAGTGTACAGTGTGCAGTGTGCAGTGTGCAGTGTGCAGTGTGTAGTGTGTAGTGTGCAGTGTGCAGTGTGCAGTGTGCAGTGTGTAGTGTGTAGTGTGTAGTGTGGTGCAGTGCAGTGCAGTGCAGTGCAGTGCAGTGCAGTGCAGTGCAGTGCAGTGCAGTGTAGTGTAGTGTAGTGTAGTGTAGTGTTGTAGTGTAGTAGTATAGTAGTGTAGTAGTGTAATAGTGTAGTGGACTGTAGTGAAGGTGTAGTGAAGGTGTAGTGAAGGTGTAGTGAAGGTGTAGTGAAGGTATAGTGAAGGTGTAGTGAAGGTGTAGTGAAGGTGTAGTGAAGGTGTAGTGAAGGTGTAGTGAAGGTGTAGTGAAGGCGTAGTGAAAGTGTAGTGAAGGTGTAGCGAAGGTGTAGTTGTAGTTTTAGTGTAGCGTATTGGAGTGTAGTGTGGTGTAGTGGTGGTTGTAGTTGAAAATGCTACAAAACCCTCACGTTTTACTCACTTTTGACAAGGTCCACAATCCCTCGCGCCTGCCACGAGAAACGACATCTGAACCTCCAAAAGTGGTCGGAGCCCCTGGTGCTTTGAACATTTTGACTTCGAAATGTGCTTCGCCCCACAACGGCATGCACTTTTCCAACATCGCAACTTCCAAAAGTGGTCCGAACATGTGGTGCTTTGTACATTTTGACTTCGAAATGTGCTTCACGCCACAACGGCGTGCACTTTTTCGACATCTCAACTTCCAAAAGTGGTCCGAACCTAGTGTGTTTTGTACATTTTGACTTCGAAATGTGCTTCGTGCCACAACGGCGCCCCTTTTTTCGACATCGCAACTTCCAAGTGATCCAAGCATGTGGTGCTTTGTACATTTTGACTTGGAAATGTGCTTCGCACCACAAGGGCGTGCAATTTTTCATCTCTCATCTGGCCAGATGGCTCCGCACCCGCGGCTTTAGCGAGCCTACTTTTCGACAATGGAGCCACAAATCATTGGAAAAACACAGAGTTTCGAGACTTTCCTACCTTTTCGCGCACCTGCATCTTCTTTCTTCTGACTAATTCTCTTCTCTGATCTTCTCTCTTCTGCTCTTCTCTCTTCTGCTCTTCTCTTCTCTCTGACTCTTCCCATCTCTGCTGTTCATCTGTCCATATTGTCGGAAGTTTGACTTCTAAACTTCTTTCGATAATATATATATAATATATATAATCTATGTAATCATGTAATCATCATGCATATCCATGTCTGACAACTCATGACTTGACTACACGTTTTGTTTAATGCGACTTGCTGCAAGCTACCCGAAAATCATTTCTGTTGCAGAAAACAATATAAAAACAATCAAAACATCTCAATATTCAAGATGCAACAGCAGCTGCAACATGCCACGACAGGCAACTTTGTGCATGTTGTGAGGTCATGTGTGGTTGTGTCATGTTGTGTCACAATGTGAGGTCCTTCTGCGTTGTGATCGATGTACGAGTGATCGATGTCGATGTCACACGAGTCATAGTCGCCGCCAGAGTCGAGACCACCGGAAGGTCACAAGCTCCGGGCCACAGAGTCGTCATGGGATGTGGCCAGGGCTGGGCTATGCTGCGCTATGCTGGGCCCGGGTTGAACATCAGGTTGAACATCATGGGTGCACCATGTGCGACTTGTGTGTTCTCCATGTTCAAACAGTCTCCAGGTTGCTTAGCAAAGACTGCAAAAGAAATCCCTTGCTTTGCATGAATAAAATCTAATCCAAAAAGAAACTGCGACAAATGTTCACGCTGAGAGCAGCTGGTTTCTTTCTGAGTCTGTTGATTGTACTCTTTCCTCTCCATGACCAAATTCTCTACATCGTTCTATACATTTCTTTCAACTTCTGGATCTAGGGTGTCTTTGTATCTCTTCCAACCGTTCTGTCTTCCAAGCGGACACAGGACATCTACAGACAACCAACTTGTTCAGCGTTTCAGTGCCTTAGCCTTGAGGCCAACACCTGGACCAACACCAGTGCTTCCTCCAGCAGCAGAGTCCTTGGCGCAACTTCTGAGACGACTCCTTTTCGACACATAACAGCTATCACAGCTGCCTGATAGCTGTCAAATAGCTGCCAAATAGCTATCAGATAATTAGCTATCAGATAGATCAGATAGCTATCATGACCGTGAGAAGGTGTGAGAAGGTGTGAGAAGGTGTGAGAAGGTGTGAGAAGGTGTGAGAAGGTGTGAGAAGGTGTGAGAAGGTGTGAGAAGGTGTGAGAACGTGTAACCGTTTGAATTGTTGGTTCAGGCATGGAAGGTCTTCTGGGCTAAGTTCTTGGCACCAGAAGCAGTGTATTTCAAGGACTTTGCCTCATCCACGTTCTGTGCCACGGGTGTTCCTGGCACAACTCCAGCAACGGACTGACCATGGCTGACCCAGGACTTGACCCTGACCCTGCCTGGATCTCCATTCTTTGTCGATCCTGGTGAACGGAGGCAACGGAGGCAACGGAGGCAAAACACGTGATCGTCAAAGCCTTTCTGACCTTTCTGAAATTCGAGGCTGTCCTCGTCCCCCCAGGCCCAGGCCGAGACTCCTTCACAGCGGGCACACATGTTAAGCACACGGCACAACACTCTACACAACATACATACTATAACAATGCATGTAGAAATATAATGAAATATGATAAAAATTGATAAAAGATATAGACTTCAAAAGATCTTGAAAGATCTTGAAAGACTGACGCCCAGATGCCCAGATGCCCAGATGCCCGCCCTGGGGCTCCCGACGTGAAGCCATCGCTGAGACCAAAGCTGCCCCGAAAGCTTCCACCGGCGCCAGCTGCAGCGATTCCGATTCGGAAGCGATTCAGAAACGACCGAAAAATCCGAAAACGAATCGGACGAATCGGACGAATCGGACGACTCAGACGAAAGGCGATTCTAAGCTGTCGCAGAGTCACCAAACTCTTGAGAGATCTCTCAAAATCAAAAGGAACTTCCAAGAAAATCAGAATGAAGATGACAAAAATCACTTGTTCCAGCCTTCTGCGCCTGGTGTCTTTGGGTCCTTCACACAGCGCTGGAAAGGTTCTGTTTGGCTAAGGTCCACATTGAGCCGCTCCACAATCGAAGGTCGTTGATGCATCTATTGCAATTCTATTGCTACATCAAATGTTTGTTCCCACCTACACGCCATACTCCAACATACTCCAACATACTCCAACCATCTCTAACCCTCCGAACCGCTTCCTTTCTGTTTTTGCAGTTTTCCTTTCGAAAATCTGGTGCATTTGAACCTCTGAGGGCTCCACCGGAAGTAGGGAGCTAGTGCAACGGCGCAACGCCTTTCCAGTTTTTTCAGCGCAACCCTATTTGGACTGTCTTCAACTCATGACGAATCACTGCTCGACGCATTTTGGATCTGTTTCTGGATCTGTTTTTGGATCTGTTTTAATTACATTCAATTCACTGTAGACCTTGAGAAAAGTCAGCGACTCGGCACCTCTGCTGCCGCTGTATTCTCTTCGTTCAGCACCCTCACCCGGGCCTGCACAGTTGAAGTAATTTGCGCCTTGCATTTTGCAAAGCAACTAGCAGCTTTTCGGCAGATGTGCTTCTGAAGCTAGATCACGCTGCACCTCTGCTTCTGCCCTTCCCTTCAGCAGCCTCGGAAAACACTGAATGAGATGAAACCAAACAGCTCACCCATTGAAAAATCCCGTACAACAACGACCAACGACACCCAATGAGGACCAACCATGACCATCTGAGCGTAGAGAATTGTCCGCATCAAATGAAACTGTTGGCTTAAAGGCCTGACAAGGCCCTGTCAAAAGGGCTGAGGGACCAACCCATCAATCTCTCTCCGGGCCTTCATCACAGCACGCTTCAAGGCCAGATTCTCACCTGGCCATTGAAAAATCCATGGAAATTCTTGGATTTCTCTATCTTCAAATCTTCAAATCCCAATTCTCATCAATTCTCCACATGTAGAAACATGCAGAATAAAAAATACACGGGCCTTCCAAGCGAGCTGTGACCAGGCGACCATCTGCCAGCAACCAAGGATGCCTAGACAAATGACAGCACTTCACCTTCTGAATGAGCTCTATGTAGTGTATACACAATAATATCAGAATTGACTCCTGTGGCTGCATGCCATAGCAGGGCTAAAGTTTTAAAGCGCCAAGGTTCCGGCTTCTCCAAACCATCAGCCTGGCACAAAATGTACAAGTTACAGGTCAAGGGGGCTTAACATGGCTTAACTGTTTACTTGGCATACTTGGCATACTTGGCATACTTGGCCTACTTGGCCTACTTGGAAAATGGTACTTAAAACATGTTTAATGTCAATAAACATCTTCAAACATCTTGAAACACCATGACTCCCGGCTTGTTGGATCTTCTCAAGCTCGCTGTCTTATCTGCGCCAGCGCCTCTCCCGGACTGGACACAGGTGGCTCTTTCAGCGTGGTTTCCTTGGGCGACTCCTTGGACGACTCCTTGGACGACCTCGGTGGAATCGTGGAATCGACCATGATCGAAATGACTCGACAGACTCCGAAATGACTCGACAGACTCGACGAAAACGAGTCTGTATGAAGTGGCTGAATTGGCCTCGTATGACTTGTGCAGATTGTTCTACGAGCATACTCTCGAAGCCTTCTTTCCGTGCCGGGTAGTTTCAAACGATGTTGGATGGTGAGTTCAGGTCAACTCTGGAGTCAACTCTGGAGTTCTGACACTCTGCTTGAAAATGCCGGAGCCTAGGCAGGCGTCAAATAGACTTGTCTCATGAGAAGGTCTTACCGAGTCTTACCTCAAATAAGTCTGACTGAAATACCAATTGCTGAGAACCACGCCTTGTCCCGTGGCATGCTACCGCTCCTTTCTTGGGAAGAACAACAAGCCTGGACAGTACAAGATATTTGGTCGAACCAAGTCTCAAACCCTTGGTTTAAGTTTACATCCCTGGGGCATCTCAAAAACAAGTTGTTAGCTTCTATCCGTCACAAAAAGAAAAGAAACATCTTTCATAATTTTCATAATCTTTCTATGTCCAAATCTCTGGGCAACTGGCAAGCACACTGAGGCCATTTTCAGCCAACCGTTGCCGCTCACCTCAGATTTGGTTCACTGAAGCTACAGCTTCAGAGCATGGGGAAACAACTGTGGCAACGTTGCCAAGCCATTCCCAACCCAAAAAGCTCAACCCCAACCCCACAGTGTGGCACACGCAGTCCACACTGCGCACATTGGTCTGTAATGGTCTGGGCATATGGCGTTCCAACTGACCCAGTCGCTTGCTCACCTTGCCAAAGGCGGGGCGGCAAGGGCACAGGGGGCACAGGGGGCACAGGTCACGCGCAGTCTCGCCTTCATTAACTCCTCCTGAGCGTGGCACATGTGGCAGTGGATGGCAGTGGATGGCAGTGGATTGCGGCTAAAAATGTGGAACGATCTGGAGAAAACATGAGAAAACATAAAGTTGCGATGAGTTGCGAATGAAACCGTATACAGTTCTTATCAGTTCTTCACAGCACTCCCTTCAAGCTTCACAATGTGTTCACGGTGTCTGACCCTCCTGCAAGGGGCCACCAGCGCTTGACGCTGCTTGAACTGCAGCTGACACAGCGGATGAGGAGCCTGTCTTCTGGAGCTTCAGATCTCAAAGGGATTGGGGAGTTGATTCACTTCAAATTGGTTCAAATTTGGTTCAAATGCTTCAAGTACACTTTTTGAGCTGAGAAAATGTGAAGTCACACTGACAATGATCCGACCATGCAAGGGCTAGGCCGGCTAGGTTGCTGGCTCCCATCGCCAAGCAGCGAAGCCACCTCACGCCGGATCAGCAGCGTAGCAAGATGCAAGATGCAAGTGCTGCAAGGTCAAATGCTGTGTTAGTTGGAACATGTTGGAACCCTTACTGACCTTACCGTTTCACCACAGTTTCAATATGATCTGAACATATCTGAACGCTTGACCTCACCATTTGAGTTGGCTCCCACCCGTTGAACCAGTACCATCCAGTACCATCCAGTACCATCCAGTACCATCCAGTACCATCCAGTATCAGAATGTATCAGACCTGTAGTATCTGTTGACATAGCTTCTTAGGTCCGAACAGCTCGGGCAAGAGCGGCTTGCGCATCTGCGGGAACCTGTCCATCCACAGTTCTCCAGGAACCTGTGGAACACATGATATGATGTATATATGATGTATATATACCTGTATAATCTGTATATAATTGTATAATATTGTATATATAATCAATAAATATAGCTAGTGAATGCTGGTGAGAGTTTTCAGGTCCAGAATTGTCTGCCTTTTGGGGCTCGGTACGCCTCCCTCGCAAAGGAATTGGCCTTGGCGAGGTGCTGATCCAAGCGGATCGAAGCTGAGATGCGAAGAGCTCGATACTCGGCTCACGGTCGAGCTCCGTCGAGCTATATCGAGCTATATGGAGCTATGTGGAGTTTGATATAATTTGATTCTTGATGATCTCAGCACCTCTCACCTTTTGTCGCTGCTGCCATAACAGCCATAACATGATCACCGATGGAGAGCTAACTTGTCTAGGTATGTCTAGGTATGTCATGATTAGTCATGATATGACCAGGAGTCTAGATGTCCTTCCAATCTCAATTCGAATCTCATTCAGCTCGACTCATTCGATGTGCTGTGATAGACTCGACACGCTCTCGGGCTCAGGCTCTGGATTCACTTGCGCTTTGGCCTCACCATTCCAAACCTCCAAACCTCTGAAACTTTGGATGAATTGCTTTTGACATCTTTTGACTGGATTGGTGACGAGTCTTGAAGTCTTGCAAGGTAATTTTAATATAGATTGATATGGAATTTCTCAACCTTTGATACAGCATGGTGAAGCCTGATTCAAGCCCTACTGAGCCATACTCTGACAGTCACTGACATGGAGAAAAGATCAAAAGTTCCCTACATCGTTGATCTGCGTGATCTACACAATCTGATCACAATCTGCTTGTCCGGAGACTCCCGAGACTCCGGAGACTCTAAAGACTCCCGAGACCCTGGCCACGCCCCTTGCAGATCGAGGCCTAGGCACGTGCATCGGACGCGGACCTGCAGCATGACATGCACCGCATGCACCGTGCCTCGAAGGAGCAGATGATCCGGACGAGAGAGCTCCAGTGGATCTGAGAGCATGGCATCCAGCTTATGTCAGCTTACGTCAGCTTACGTCAGCTTATGTCAGCTATGTCAATGTCGATTTCATGATCCAGAAAACAAACATCTTACGAACCAAAAAACGAGTACCAGTATGCCGCAGTATGCCGCAGTATGCCGCAGTATGCCGCAGTATGCCCGAAGATGTGCACACTGCAGCTCCGCAGAAAACCCACAGCAGTGCCACTGTCCCAAGGCCCCAGCGAGGACTTCTTCATGCTCCCGCTGGAAGCCTCAGGTAGGGCAAGCTCAACAAACCGATCAAACCGAACAAATGTCCCAACATGTCCCAACATGTCCTACTTCAAACGGTTCACATATTCATATCAAACCATAGATGGGGAAAGGATCTGTAGAAATTTGGTCAAACCTAATACTTTTTGACAAAAAAAAGAGCGGAAGTGGGTGATTGCACTCCCATATGTTCAATCGACAATGTGAAATTGTTTTTACTTCTATCAAATGCCACCGTTCCATCTTCTCCCTTACATCAGCACTCCAACACGAATTGCCAAAACTGGCTAGAGGAACAAATCATCGCATTTAGTTCCGGGCATTTGGAGGGACAAAATTCGTGTCCAGTGAAACCCGACCTTGAACAACTGAGGGAGGCAGCTGGTGAACTCTGATTGGGTTGAAAATCCAAATCTATGCACACTATCCACCATTCCATTTTGTTTTTTGTGTTCATCACATTTTGGTGTTGCAAACAACAAACCCTGTTGCATCCCAACCTTGCAGGAAAATAGTTTCACCACCTGGCACTGGGACAAACTCAGTGCAAACTGTGAAACACATACTGAAACCCGACTAGATTCAACCGGAACCGAAGGTCGACCTTGTCCCAAAGAACATCTTCATCTGCATCGATGGCATTGAACCAAATGCGACGCCTCTTCGTTCACGACTGGATGGCCGTGGCATGCCTCCTATGGGACCAAAATCAAGACAATGTGGGTTTAAATGGATCAGAAGGGTCGGATTTCAAAACGTTTGCTGTTCGAATTTTGGTGTTTAGACGAACTGCCACTGAGGCTGTATATGGCTATATACATGGAAGTCAATAGAACGCTCCTCGAACCGAAATGCGCTCTCGGCTCAAATTGCGCACGCCAGGGGCACCACCATCGCGGCCTAATATCACAAGAAATCCATTACAACGCGCACGAGTTTGTGCAACTTGAAATCTGGAAAAAAAAAATAGATCGCATCAGATCGCCTGACAACTTAATAGTTTGGAGTCTTGTGGATTGCGACGTTTTTCGGTGGTCAGGAAGAAAATCATGGTCGAGTCTCAAACATCCCGAGCCTGTCGTTTTTCGCTCGGAGCCAACCTCAGAATCAAGGTCAAGAATCATTGAACATCATTGAACAATGTGCCAGAAATAATTTTCATTGTTTTGGTATGTTCCGGTGCAGATCAGTGCCTGACCTGTTTCGCTGACGGCCTACAAGCAAAACCATTTTTTGAGAAATGAATCAAAAACGTGTTGGATGCCTTCTGTTTAAAAGTGCATAAAACAGGGTCAATCCGATCCGTACAATCAGTGCTGCACTGAGATAAACAAATGAACAAAACAAGTTCCTCACACCTGTCTGTGACCGGCATGGAACTGCAACGCCGTCGGACTGCATCTCGGATCCTCCGAATCTGAACTGCAGAATGGTTAAATCATGTTTCATGAGGCCGGACAAATCGGGAACGCCAACTGCAAAAAATTGGAGAACACATGAGAACACTTGCATACGGCATACGGATGATTTCAATTTGGCCGCAAAATTGAGGGTCCCACGCTGGATCTGTCAAATTTTGCCGAAGTTTTTTCGCAATTTCGGCTCCTGAATGGCGTCAGGAAAGTTGCAATCAAATCAATTCCAAAATCATCAACATCTGATTGCATGTGAGGACATGAGGACGCGACGTTTGCTCAACAAATTTTGATGTACAGGTTCCGACACCTGGATGCACTGAATTTGGGATGAAATCGGGCGCAATGGCTTTGCAACAAGCGCAAAACAATGGGCCAGTGGGGCCCCGGCATAAGATGAAGCAGGAGCGACCATGTGGACCATGTCAAATATATCGGTAAATACAACCCACAAGATTGTTCTTGAAACCAACACTTGTGTGGTTAACACAGCATTGGACTGACAATATCCGCGCGGCTATATGCAATTCCCATTGTATTGTTGCCCACCGAAAAATGATTTGTTTGGCTTGGGCCGGTCTATGCAAAAAGCCTGTGTGAAATGGCCAGCCCCAAGTTCAAAGGTTACGGCAGCATGGTCTCAGATAACAAAAGCACATGTTTGGGCAGCAACAAAAGGTTTTTTATGATTCCCTGCTAAAGGGTCTGCAGAGCTGTCCCCCACCTACATTAATAAAAGGTTTAATCCAAGGGTCCCTACTTCTTCAAGGTACCTCTATTAATTTGTTTGGCGGCTCTTCCCCCCCCACCTAGATGTAATAAATGGTGATCTTCTCACACCCTAAATTAATTTCACGCAATTTTTTTCAAGAGTGGGGGAACTACTATTTTCTTTTGGGTTAGGCAGACCCCAAATATTTTGTTCTAATTAATTGGGGTGTGGTTAGCTAAATTATTCGAAGTAGGGGTGAAGGCATCCAAAGTTTCAGGAACATATGGCTTCCAATGGTCCAATGAAGCCAGCCAAGCCCATACGCATGATTCAACACGTCCGGCAAAAGCGGCAACCGAAGGAGGCACTGTATGCAAGAAATTAAGGCAACCTCATCGGATTCAAACCCTGGGGCCCCAAACCAGTACACCCACCCCCAAATTAATTTTACGCGTGGCCACGCAAGCTTGGAAAATGGAAAAACTTTGTTGGCGCAAAAAGAAATACATTGGGTGTGTATTTGTTCGTGAAGTTTTTTTTTACTTGGTTTTCAATTCTCATTGCACGCAATCAAAAAGATTTTGTTCCAAACGCACCTTCTTACTTGTAAATGCCACCCAGTTAGATCTAGTGTCATTACAATTATTGAGACCTGTACTAGTACACCAACCCCCAAATTAATTTTACGCGTGTCCACGCAAGCTGGGAGGAAGGAAAACAATGGTTGGTGGTATGAGAAATAAATTGCATGTTTCTTTGTTCGCAATGGTTTTTAAAAAATTTTTCAAAATCATTTGCAAAACAATCAACAAGATTCTTTTCTTTTCTAAATACAATTTTTTCCTTGTAAATGCCACCCAGGTAAATTTAGCGTCATTAATAATCCAAGTTTGATTGAGCTGGCACGAGCTGTTTGACGAAACATTGCCAATTAATTCGAAGTGGTTCCACTCTCATTCTCCAGCATTCAGCACTAACTTATTTTGCGCACCTCTAACTTAAATAAATCCTCGGAAGATAAGGTCCTCGAAAAAATTCACCCAATTCAAAATGAAGTGAAAAAAATCGGATAACCAACGGTCCACCTGGATTAATTTCTTGAGGTAGGGGTCATGTTTTTTGTCACCAGCGCCCATGCTCCAAAGCACGCACTGAACATCTGTCAGCGGCAACCAGCGGCAGCACCCTGCAGCGGCACCAGCACCACAGCTCCGAAGCGCGGATTGCCATGACATCTGGCAGGAACACCTTGCAGCAGTGCCAGCACCCAGGCTCGAAAACGCACACTGCATCCTGCAGCCGCGTCACCTCCCAAGCACACGTCCATGCACATCTTGCAGCGGCAACAACACCCACGTTTTAATGCATTTTTTCAACCGAAAGCGTCTGGAGCAAAGCTCTGGGTGAACATGCTATGTCAGGCATGTGACATGTGTGCAGTGTCACCTGTGCAGCCTAAGTCGACAGGATGTAATTTGAGTAAACTATTTGCACCCCGCCTCAATTTGCAATTTTGTTGCAAATCTGTCCTATTTGCTCGTGCACAATATGGTTTCCATTGCTTCAACTTCCAACCTTAATAATATGAAGCTGGTAGCATCTAAACACAGGTGGCTGCTGCATTACACACGCGCTGTTTTTAGACGTGGTGCCATTCATCAGATCCATCACTGCACATCTTAGACAGGACCAGCGGGTCTCTTATGTACAGAACCGTGTACGGATTTTTTCCTCGGAGCTTGGCCGAATAAGCTCAGTGGCTCGGTCCTTGGTAGTACAATTCTAAACAAAGTTTAAACAAAAAAACACCTCATATCAGTGCAACTGTACAAAGGTGACTGGCAGAAGCAAACAGAGGCCAAACACAAACCAAAAAGACCCACACCAAGCGGTGTAACTGAAGTGCCAATCCCCTAGCAACGAAGTGTCAGTTTGCCTCATCTGTCTCGACGGACCAAGACAGCACAAAAACACAGTCCAGGACTGTATGCCATAAACTCAACCGAATTACTAACGACATGACAGTTCATGCCAACAAACGAATTCAGTGTAGATCCGCCATCCAGGTGAGACATATACAAATGGATCGATGCTGTACAAAGTACAGAACTGTGAACGGAACTGTGTGGATCACATAGATGTCTCCAAGCATCTGTTGGGGACACACCCAAAATCCGGAATTGTATAGCAGTTGATACAAGGAGGTGGGGAGTTCAACAGCACCAAAAAACAATCGAAAATCGACAGCCGGAGTTAAAACTCTCCAAAAGATAATCGATTCGAGTCATCACCTGTCAGCGGACAGCAGCCGTTCCCTTTTAAATTCAGATGCCAAAATGTTTAGGCCGCTTTCGAACCGTCTGTGCAATGCGGACTGGCTGAAGCTTCGCAACGATCAGAGACCAAGTGGGAGAGGCTGCTTGAAACGATTCAATGAATTCGCAAAGATGTTCAGATGCCCACGGATATGCGATACATCACGAAAAATCTAAAACTGTTGAAAGATGTCAAAATCGTTGCCATCGCACGGGATGCAGGATCAGCGGCTGTTGTCCGTCGCCTAGTGGCAAGAGATTACTAGTGGCAAGAGATTACACCACAACATCGAAGAGGCGTGATTCAATGCAAACTGGGCCAAGAGTTTCCATGCTACAATGTGTTTCTGCATATCGTACCATATCTGCCTGTTACGAAGTAACCCAGGCACAGAAAGCCTTACTAAAGCTTCACCATACAGCCAAGGGAGCCAGCACCTCGTCCGAAGAACTCAATGCACAGATATCACCACGCACCGATGACGAGTACAATCTCCCATACCATGAAGATGAGTTGCAAGAGCACTAGCACAATGGTGCCTACCGGAACCAATTTTGATGCAGCATGATGATTGGAAAAGTAGATCTGAGCGGACTCTGAGTGTGCCCTGAGTGCCGTAGCCTCGACGTCTTTTTCCTTAGATCATGTTTCACTCTCATGTTTCACTGCGGTAGTTTTTTCTCATCACTTTGTTGTGACCCGGCGTTGTCGGTGTTTGCTTCAAAGTGTCAGGGAGAATGTCATGCCGTGAAGGCTGCTCTTTGTGATCTCGGGGATCCTGGCTGGGGGGATCCCTGGTTTCGGCATTGAGCTTTGTTGCTTCCTGCACCCTTCAAGTGGCCCATGGTGTTTTTGTGGTATTTTCGTTGTTGTCTTGTATTATGGGCCTGCGTAACATGACACATAAGTTGTCATCTGCATGCGCTGAGATGATACTAAGCTATCACCTCTTGCCTCAACAGATCTTTTTCACCCATAACTGG
>Ga0126342_10007073_pt1 | contig 19978 bp, 19 predicted proteins | sample Cyp1metagenome_FD_92528 | JGI IMG/M metagenome (GOLD analysis project Ga0126342, IMG submission 92528) | Coral microbial communities from Lord Howe Island, Old Settlement Bay, Australia - Cyphastrea 1 metagenome | ecosystem: Host-associated > Invertebrates > Cnidaria > Coral ... | reverse complement strand
GTGCGTGCATTCTGCGAAAGTTGTGTCCTGTTTCACATGTCACATTTGAAGCTCCACTTCGCACTTCACACTTCTCACTGCACTCTTCACACTCCACACTACACACTTCACACTCCACACTTCACACTTTGCACTGCACTATTCGCACTCCACACTTCACTTCACACTGCACTCTTAAGACTCCACACTTCACACTCCACACTTCACACTTCACAGTCCACACTTCACACTTCTCACTTCTCACTGCTTTCTTCACACTCCACACTTCACACTTCACACTCCACACTTCACACTGCACTCTTCACCCCCCACACACACTTTAATCCTTTCCAGGTGCCCTCGCCATCGCGGCTGCCGCGTCCTGGAGCAAGACCTGCAGTTCCGAGCCAGGCAGACCTATTGGAATATATTGATATGGTTCAAGCAACAAAATTTGATAGGTTTCAAGCAACCTTTCATGAGAATGTGACACCCCAAAATTGGGATAGTAGATCATTTCTGGATCCCAGGGTCATAACTTTTGACCCACACTGCACAAGTGTATTCACGTGTGAGCACCTTCTCAAAAGACAGTTCACGCACCGCTTCAACACTGCGTTCCTGAAGTGGAATGAGAGACACAGGTGCCAACAACATTGGGTGGTCTGGAACTACGAAATTATGGTGAGGTTGTCCTAGCAGCGTTGGATCCTAAGCTGTGCCAAGCCTTGCAAGGCTTCAACAACACCCTGCAGACATGCATCCTTGCAAATTGAGGCTTGTACGCTTTCTATGCACAGATATGCGGGGCGCCTGAGATATATGGCATGCTGTGATTACCCTAGATGTGGCAGGTTTGTGTCCTGAAATTTTAGTGGTGCCCATCAATATGAGGCTTACCAATTTGACAATTATTGATGAGCCTTGGACTCAGACAGGCTCAGAACTTGTGAGCCACGAAGCTTGGTAGAGAGCTACTGTGCGAACTTGTTTCAATTCTGCATGGTGGTCAAAATTCGATCATTTTCCCTGAAGTGTTGGGAGATTTGTTCGCATTTCAGGTCTCACCCTGTATGGCAGCGAGAACAGCAATTTCGCATGCGATCACCTGGGTCCAGTCCGGAGGTGGGCGCAAAGAATGACCCAAAACCAGTGCGCAAGCCAGTGCTCGTCAGGGCTCAGAGGATGCCAAGCGCCCGACCCGACTCCGTGCCGACGCTTTTGCTCGCTTGTAGAGAGAGAGAGAGAGAGCTCCTTGGAATTCAGCGCATCCATAAGCCATACGACTTGGAAGAATTGACGTCACCAACAAGGTTTGCAGTAGTTTTTCTTCAGCTTGTCTCTTCGACATTTCTGATTCGATCTCTCACATATCTTATCTTGTTATGCCAGATCCGCGGGATGCTTTTGCGAAGAGAGGTTCGTAGACAAGACACCACGCCACCAAATTATTGAAGCTAAAGCCATATCCACAACATGGCCTGCAGTGGTGTTCACAACGTGTGCCTTCAGATGGGCCTCAACCTGCAGGTAAAAGACCTGCGGCACATTGGAACATCGCTTGGTCTAGAACGGCTCGCACGTCTTTGTGATCAGTTGCTTAGCTGACGTCCTTGGTTACATGTTCCACGTGATTCCATGTCTGACTGGGAAATGCTTGCTCTCAAGATCTCTCAAGCAGATGAAGCAACCATTTTAGAAGACACTCCATTTTCACAGCTTTCAGGAGCCCTATACAGACCAAATTGAAAGGATGCAGAAATGTTGCAGCCCCTGCGAGCCGCTCCAAGGGTCCCCCAAGCAAGTAGGAATTGCCAATGAAGCCGTAAAGCACGTGCCACACCAATTCCCAGCAGAGAAACGTATATTGACACTTGACAGGTAATCTCAAAGTCATTGAGTCATCATGTGACCATCCTTTGAGAGACTAAATATTCTAATCTTCTCTACGGGACAAAAGCTCAGTCTCTCATGGCAGGGGACAATCCGGTTTGGGGATGTTTGGGACAAACGATGTGCCGGACAGTGGCACCTTGTCGCACCTTATGATTTTTCGTTTCCAGTTGTGGGACTGAAGGCTTTTGCTGCGACTGGATGCTCCTGGCGCGCCAGCACTTTTTGTGCCAGCTTCATCCATTGGGACGACAATGTCAACTGCTCAGACTCTATCGATCCAGATCGATCCCATTGGATCCCATAGGATCTCTATAGTCTATAGTCTATAGATGTCTATAGTTACGCCTTGAGGCCTTTGAGGTCATCATTTTGCGTTTTGCTGCAGCTCTGAAATGAACGGCTGAATTCTGGAGTCCAATCTTTTTTTTCCATTCAAAAAGAACATTGCCAACAAGAAAGATCAAACATCAACAACCCCTATGCCGCCTATGCCTTCAGCATCTTTCACTCAGCCAGCTGTCAGCTGGTAGAAAGGTGGACCTTGTTGCGGCAAACCCTGCGACCAGCCGACCGGGATGGTCCAGACACCGAGCTCCTGTGCGCTCCTCCGCAGTGCCATGGTGGAAAATCGGAGTAGCAATTCCCCTCACAGGGATACATCTGGATACATATGGATACATCTGGATATATCCCAGTGAAATGATGTTAAATGGCTTGACATATGTTGAGATGATCTAAACATTTGGGGTTGAATGGGGCGACATAAATTGAAACACCCCAAAGTACCACATGCTAAATGCTAAACATTTGGCAGTCCGGGGACCATCCTTGTAGTATGGACATTTTGGATGCGATGTGCCAAGGCCTCACAAACAACGCTGGGGTCCTCGCTGGCTACCCAAAGATGGTCACTTGCAAGCGCACTCCTTTGCTGGAACCTTATCCACTCTTATCCAGCAGATGCGGGAGAGGAATCTCTGCAGCATTGACCCGAGGTGTTGAGCAAACAATGAGGTTCTTGATTGATCTTGATTGTTTTTTGAGGTACTGTGCGCTGGCTGTATGGATTTGCAACGTGAGCAGAAGCACACAGTTGTGGTCGTTGCGTTCTTCGTTGCCACATTGTTGTGTTCAGCATCTCTGACGCGCAGGGCTCCTGATGGACCGGCAGAGTTGGCCGGGGGCGGCCGTTCGCTGCAGCCTTAGATCCTTTCCAGCCTTTCCCCAGTTCATCGTGGCTGATGTTGGCTGAGTTTATTTTATATTATTATCATATATACGTATATGTATGTATATATATATATAATTATGTTGTGATGGAGTCATGCTTGTTTTTCTTCGTTATATATAGATGGGTTCATGATGATTTACACTGCACTAAATATCACTAAGTAATGAACCAATAACAGGTTTGAACATGTTTCTACATGTTTTGAACGGTGACTAATGCAGCATGGAAACTCCGCCATCAGCTAACCAGCCTCGAGGCTTGGGCAGCAATCTCCTGATGTCTCAGCCACTTCCTCCTACCGACCAGTGTTGCGCTTGCAACATCGGAATGGCGGTGGTTCCCCCCTCAGTTTTTTGCACGAAAATCTAGGAAGCTTTGCAAAGGCCGCGGTTCAACATGTTCAACTCAGGTGGTGGCGCTCCACGCTATGAACTAGACTTGCGCCTCTACACCGCAGATGTCGTCTTTGCCTGGTTGCGCTATTTGTACACGCAGGCAGATGTCTTGAGCAAAGAGATTCCTGGAAAGACGGCGCAAGCGGGAACTGCTGCCTTGTGCTTGTGCATTTGTGCCTGTCGCTGTGAAGGATGACTTGGAGTTGACATGGCCCCTCAGAACGGATCGGTCTGAGGCAGAGGCAGGGCTAAGAGTCTCGACTCTCTTTTATTGTTGCTAAGATCCTCATTTAACATCTAGATGCTATGAATGCCGCACTGCCTTTAAGCATAATAAAGTTCAAGCTTCGTTGTGTTCCATTCGTGCAGGCTGCAGAAAAGTGGTGGATGCAACTTTTGCAGCTGGGGCAGTTGATTGGAGATTGGAAGCTCCAGCTTTATGCCCAGGACCAGAGTATTTTGCATGAAAGGTATCACATCATGTTTGTTTCCAACAAACCAGAGCAAAGCTGCTGCTGTTTGAAATCATTTTTGTGTTTCTCATTGTTTTCCCAGAGCTTGCCAACAAGAACATAGAGGTGGGTTCCCAGAGGTCAAAACCACGAAGCTCCCCGGAAGCTTGTATTGACAGTGGAAGGGATACAGTACTGTAGGCTTTGACAAGTGTGATCCGTTTCGGCGGCCTCTGTTGTCAAGCCAATGTGATGGGCCTGGGGCTGTTTGCCAGACTGAGCCGTGGAAGGTGAAGGATGCATAGGACCGTAGGAATTTCAGCAGGACTCATCATTCAGTTTTTGACAGCATGATCATTGATGACATTCAGAATTTTGCAGTAGATCGGCATGTTTTCACTGAACTACAAGTAGTATTGTGACTCATCGCAATGGTGAGACTCCAGCTTTATCGTTAGATTCTGCTGGCCGATGCAATTTGAGCAAGTCATTTTCGGAGGATTTCCACGACTTTGTGCCTCTTGGGCTTTAGGAATTGGCGACCGCGCCGCTCTGGCTGGACCATCCAATGCGGGAAAGAGTCTTCAGATCCAACTTATCGCTGGGGAAGTACCGATTCAGTCTGGAAGGATCGTTTTCGCACCAGAGATTTTCCGCATCGCCGTTCTTCGCAGTGGCTGGACGTTCCAAGAAACGGATCAAACTGTGAAGGAAGAAGTGAAGTCTTTGAGTCCTGTTCCTCGTGGTCTGCCAGGACCATCAGAAGCAAGATCAAGTTCACTGAGTGCACTGGTTGTTGATGTGGAGAGACTTTCGGCGCTTAATGAAATCACAGATGTGGAAATCGAGAAGTGCCTGGCTAAGTTTGATTTGAAGCCCCATGATCTACTCCAAGAGCTACCTCCGCAGAAATTGATACGTTTGGCTATGGCGAAGCTAATGATTTGGCAGCCAGATGTCCTCTTGTTGGATGATGTGACTGAAGACCTGGAAGACCTGGAAGATCCCAAAGTCTCAGATGAGGCTTGCAAGTGGATGGAAGAATTCCTGCTCTCTGCAGGGTTGAAGATTTTGCTTGTCGCATCGCATGACCGGAGCTTCATGGACAGGGTCTGTAATAGAGTCATATCAATACAGGAGAACAAGACAAGTGTGCTGGAAGGGAATTATGGACGCGCTTATTTGGCTGGAGGTGATTTCCTTCACTTTCATTCATTTAGCTTGTGGCAGCCGAAATCTTCAGGCTTGAGAGCAACCCAAGCAGCATGTGCCTTTGCGTCCTTGGTTGTGGAGGATTTCTGCAGTAGATGGGAGAAGGGTGTAGATGTAGAAGGAGTTCGCAGAACGTACAGAATTGTCGATGTTGGAACTGGCACAGGGATCCTGTCATTGATCGTGGCTCAGCAATGGCATCGACGTTTCGGGGCTTTATCGACCAAACCGGAGCTGCAGTTGTGGGCCGTTGACCTGGATGAACCAGCTTTGAGAATTGCAAGAGCAAACTTTGACGCCTGCCCATGGGCCGACCGGATACATACGCTTCACAGCTCCTTTGAGGATTGGACACCGGCATGGGATGATCCTCCAATGAGCTTCATTTGTAACCCTCCTTATGATGATGATGTAGTGAACAGACGAGCAGGTACGGAGGCAGAGGAGCTTTCGCGCAGACGAGCACTGGAGCGTTCCTTTCTTCCACTGGAAGAACTCTGCCGTGGAGTGAAAGGACAAGGTTGCCGGAGCATGTGGATTTTATGGGGCAACGCTGAGGTTCCTTGCTTGCAACTAGAGTCACTAGAGTAACTAGAGTGCTGACCCTACAATCCAGAAGCCAACTGGCAATGCCAGTCAGTGGAGTTTTGTCCATGGTTTTCATCCAAGAACCGACAGTACATGACAGTACTATTTTGTGTGCTGTTGGGAGCAGGCAAGAGGTCGTAGTAACAAAACAGTGTGCAGTTTGGGTTGTGCCCAGTCGTTGCTATTCCCTTCTGCTCAATTGTAAACTATTGTGAACTTGTCCTGAGGATGCACCAGTGCTCCGTGCAGCCGCAAATACTGGCTGGCGAGCAGTTCGTCAAGTCAGATTTCAACGCAGCGTTCACAGGGCCCAGGCTTTCGCAACTGTTTGGCAACTGACGCGAGACACGGATGTGAAACCTGAGAAATGCTTGGAGCCAGAGACCATCCTGTGGCAGAAGGATGATGGAACTCCATCAACTGCATGGTGGCAACTTGTTGGTTCCCTGTACTACTGGCATTTGCGGCCAAAAGTCCGGCAGCTCCTGGCGTTTATCACATCTGACGGCCGTGTGACTTCGGGTATCCAGAAGAGTGAGATTATACACTCACATATCACATATCACATGTGGGACTATACACATATAGTTCATACATATACAGTATACACGTAACATATGTAACATGTAACATGTGTATGTACATAAATATTATACATGCACATATACATACACATACACATACTCATATACATATATACATACACACGTATGCAAATAATTGATAAAACACTATAGATATATATTTAATTACTGTAGATGTGCAACATGCAATGTAAATATACATCTGTAACAATATTTGTATATGGATATGTTACGAAAGCAACCACTGCAGCGAGGATACTTTGGTGGGCGCCGTGAGCAACCAGAACTGGGTTGAGATGCTGAGCTTTGCCGAGCAGGCAATAGATGCTACCCATTGGGTGCCCAAAAATCGGGGATGGCCCCCTCGAAATAAGCGATATGTATAGGAGATATACACCTCAACTATGGCAATAACAAACCGGGGGAAAATAATGATGATGGTTTTTCAAAACATGGGATGCAATGGGGGAACCACTTTTCGGACAAAACCATCAGGATGACTCAGGGTTTGCAACATGGGCGGCGATTCTTTAGGTGAACTGCACAGTCCTTGCCGAAGCAGCTCTCATGACCGGCCTACGGCAACTACTCCCGCACTTGCTGGTCTCAACCTCAGGTCTGAGCAAATTTACGCCACGGCCATCTTTGAAAACCAGTAAAACCCATAGACCTTCAAGGTTTAATGGATTTTTGACGGATTTTTGATGGATTCTGGAACGATTTTCAATGGATAGCCATGGCAAACGCTAGCAGGGCTGATGTTGCTGAAACCTCCGGGCTGAGGCCTCATTTCGGGTCCCCACTGGTCTCGAGGGACAAAAAGCTGCAGTGCAGATCTCAGCGTGGCCTTGTTGGCCTTCGGTTATACATGTGTGCGAATACTACATGTTACACAGTCCAGATAAATTCCAAGCCTGTGACCTGAACAGTGAAGGGACTGTTTGCCAACATGCCCCCCCCCAACTGCGCTAGATCAGTATATGTGCTGTGGTCTCATTGTGGATCACCACAGTACCATGACTTTGATGTCCAATGACCAAACCACACAAACCAAACCCTGGATGGTTCAGGGTGCAAGCGGGCAAGAACAGCCAGAGGCCACCGAAGTGGTCAGATTCTTTGTCCAGCAGCAGATTGGACTCTGCTTCCAGGCTGCTGGGGGAGTTCCTTCTCATGGCAGCGTGGAGGTTGAGCTTGAAAGGAAGCACCAAACTCAGTGCAATCTCAGCGCAGGCCGGCGCAGTCCCCTTTTTAAAGACTCAGAAGATCTCAGAAACATCGCTGTTGGGTCAGTTGCTTTAGAACTTAGGAACGTTTCTTGAAAATAGCTCAGGTTCATGGAACTTCGGGGCAGCAAACAGGCATCGCATGCCAAGGTGCTATGCTCAGATCATAATCCCGTATCCCAAGCCCCTACCAGGAACATCCAGGAACATGTGGTTGACGCATAACACATTGACAATCCTCAGTAACAGTTTCGACAAATTCTGCAGGCAATGCTTCTGGCCTTGAAGAGGTGCATCGGCATGTTTACCGAACACCTTCGAGGGCCATTGGGCCATTCATGTGTCTCACATCTGTTTTTGGGCATAGTTCTAAAGGTGCACGATGCTTTTTGAGTGTATGATAGTTTATGATAGTTTACCCTCTGGTGAACTAACATAGCAATGGAAAATGGTGATTTTCCCATTAAAAATGGTGATTTTCCATTGCTATGTTAGTTCACCAGAGGGTATGTCTATGTGCTTGATTCATCTTGATTCACTTCAGCCATTTCTCCGAGCAACAGAGACTGATTCGACCATTCGCCGCCCGGCTCTTTCTTTGTTTGATAAAAAATGGCTTCCGCGGCTTCCGACTGCCTCAGTGGCTGTACCTTGCCTGCATGCTGATTTAGAGAAATTCATTCGTCATGAGAACTGCCAGAGATGGAATACAACAAAAAAACACACTATTGAAGCAACGCTGCAGCATCGGTGTCATGGTAGATGATTAAGGGAGGACAGTTCTACTTGAACACCGAACACCTATTTGATGCACTCAGTGCATCTCAGTGCATCTCAGTGCACTCAGTGCACACTTCATCACTCTCCATCAGACTTCAGACTTCAGCAGTTGTTTTACACAGCATATCTTTGGCATTTCGGATCCTTCGAGGTGTCCGTGGTGTGCGTAACCTTCCAGAACTTTTGAGGCCGGGGCGCGAACGCCTTGGGTGGACGAGAGCATCTTCGCCACAAGGGCAAGACGATGCCTTGTCGCCGCGTCGCGTCGAACCTTGGAGTGATGTGTGAGGGAAACGACTTGAGATGACCAAACTATACTATACTATACTCAGATCCTTTATGATCCTTTGAACGTGGGATATTCTTAACGCCATCCTGAATATGGGATATTTCTGGATATTTTGCGTGATTTTGGGTTGGTATTTGCCCATAAAATCCTTTGAAAGTGTGGAACAACTTTGTAAGATGGGGAACAGAAGGAGAGTGTGAAGCTGCAGAACAACTTATGTCCAATACAGAAAGATCTCCTTTCGTGGTTCTGTGGCATGGGATAAGGACGATGATCATGAGGATGATGATGTAGACAGCGATAGACAACGTTTTGATGAATGCATCAGGACTTTGAACTTGCCAAAGGATCCACCTCTGGCACTTGCACCCAATTTACCGGTTGGCGAGCTAAGTTACTAAGGAACGGGAGACAGATGGCATGGCAGTCTCCGTCCCTCAGCTGAGCTGTCCAGGCTTGATCTCCAGAAGTCAATCAGCGCTGAGCGAAGAAGCACCATCCGCATCCTTCGCTGTGGAGACCCTGAAGGCTGTGGAGGCTGTGGAGACCGTGGAGGCTGTGGAGGCTGTGGAAGCCTTGGAGCGGCCAACACTGCTCACAGCCAGCAAGGTGGGCCAATGGTGTCAAGCAGTTTGGGAACCATACGACATCATACGACCCATGTAGGAAAACAATGTAGGAAAACAATGATTTTGTTCTTAACTGTTGCAAGACAGATGAGATGTATGAGATGTGATGGATCGACTTGGCACCTCTTTGTATTCATTGAACCAGCTCCATTGGCACCTCTTTGTATTGCTTCAGGCGGTGTCACCCAAGAGCATCAGGAGCCAAGGCGGAAAGCTGTGCACAAGTCCCCGCTTTGATGGACTTGAGGGACCAGATGGACCCGATGGATCCCTTTCTGCCCTTACAACCGCTACTGCTTTTGAAGCTACTGCTTTTGACGAGGTGCAGCTGCGCAGCTCTCTTCCATGTGGCTTTGGGATGCGGTTCCCAGAGGATAACCATCCAACTTTGGGGTATGCAAAGTTGACCCATACCATACCCAAAGCAAATTTAGTTGCTAGCAGCTAGCATACATCTTGCAGGGTAGGTTGAAAGAGGGCTTTCTGTTTGTTCAACAATTAAACATTCATTCTTGATCATCCTTGTTTCAAACAGCAAGGTTCTTGCGAGTTTTTTTCAGTTGTACATCCAGTCTATATAATGGGTTGAAGACCTTGAATACCTGCTGACTTAAGTGACTTAACTTAGTTAACTACACTTACAGCAACTGACTTGACTCATTCCCATCCCCGACGGCGTGACAGGGGTCTCCGGTCAACGCCCAAGCCTTGACCTGCTGCATCGCTGGAGCTCACGACAGCAACGACTGGCTGTGGGATGCCTCGCTGGCTGTGGGTCAGATGCTTAAGGGATGCCAGACACATCCAGAATGAACTTGAATCATCTTCAATCTTTAATCATCTTCAATCATCTTAAATCAACATAAATCAACATCACTCTAGAGAATTTCAACTTGACTTAAGTCTAGTCAACTTGAATCCGTTTCAACCGGTTTCAACGAACTCCAATAAGTTTGCTTCATTCCATTCTTATACCTGGTGATTAAATCCTGTGATCCTGCAGCTTTTGCTGAGGGGCAGCCTCATGGACTGGTGCAAAACACGTGGCATCCTTCCTGGGGAATCAGATCTATGAAGCAGCGGCGATGGCACAACCACATGTACAGTCGATGGCAAACTCTGCAGCCGATGCCTTGAAAGCTGCAGCAGAGGACAGCATGGGCAAGATCCGAGGCTGGACACCTTAAGATGTTGAGATTTCTAGTAGCCGCAACATAGTCTTGAAATGTCTTGAAGGGGTTTGAAATGCTAAGCCCATCCAAAATCATCCAAAGGTACAAGGTGAAGCCCAAATTGCAGTTGCCACAACCCATAGCCCAGCTGTCGTCAGTTTGAGGGAGTTTGTTTCGTTCCCGTGAAACCCTGACAGCCCTTGGTCCTCGAAGAAGCAAGCTGCAGCGTGCTCGTGCGAGCTTGGCTTTGGAGCCGCCACATTTACAGAAACCGACCCTGCCGGCTTTGCCCCCGCTGCCTGAACTGGGTGCATATACCGCACAGATGGGCTTGTGCCCAGCTCCTTTTCCAGCTCCTACGCAACCAGGAGCTCGGATATGCTCGGATCATAGGTCACATAGTGTAGCCAAAGGAACGGCCAAGTAAGTATATGTAAGTATATGTAAGTATAGCATAGTATAGCTAGCATAGTAGAGCATAGTCTAGCAGCAGAGTCTTCATTTGACGCACCTGCCTTTTTTGTGTGATTTTGCCTCCACATTCAGTGGTTCGTTTGTTTGTGTTTGAGTTTGCAGGAACAAACCGCACTTTGAGCGCACCCTTGCCTACGTGTTCAAGCTTTCCCACACAGGCCCCCACACATAGCTATGGCCACACGCAGAGCTATCATGCCGGATATCAGGCTTACCAGAGCCAGGCATTCCAGGGCTACAACCACGGCTACAAAGTCTACAGCCAGGGCAACAGCGGCTACCCCCAGACTTATCAGGGTCAGTTGGGTCAGCTGCAGCCTTCCTATAGCTTTGCGCATGCAAGCCTGCCACGGACATCAACCTTCCTGGCGCCAGGCATGCATCATGCACACTCATTCAGCATACAGGAAACCCCGTTAGTTGGTCGAAGGGTGCCTTTGGCGCCATGTCGAATCAAGTCTGCTACAAGCTAATGCTTCGACAGTGATGTTTAGGTGGTTGATGGCTAGCAGTTTTTAGATGCTAGTATGTCAATTCTTAAATTTTGAACGCACTGCAAGAGGGCTGCTTGCTGCCGTTCATTTGAACCATCAACGCATGGTTCCAGCGCAAACCCCAAACTGCGCAAACCTGCATGATTCAGACCCGACAGCCTAAAAGTGAAGGCCGTGCAAGTGGAGATCATGTTCCAAATGGGGTTGTGCGCCATGGAGAGATACCTTTCCTGGTTCCAAGTGCCCGCCACACAACAGGAGCAGCCCCTCGCAATTTGCAGAGCTGAAGAACAGACTTTCCGAAGCGATAACCGCAGTTTGGCACCAAGAGCTGCATGCCACAACTAGTCTTGGAGGACCCTGTATAGAATCTACCCAACCATCCAAAATCCATCCAATTTCATCAGACTCAGGCTCAAAAGTCAGGTGCTCAACTTCAGCGCTGTGCCCATCTCTTAGCGCGGTGATAATTTGGGGATGATTCAAGCCGGTGTGGTGCTAAAATTCCCAAAGGCAACAGGTACTAATTCCTTTCAAAACCATTCGATGAATCGAATGCAGGTGGAGTATTTCGACTCACACGAGCAGAGAGGTTTCCGCCGTGAAGAGACCAAAGGCGCCTGAAACAACAAACTTTGCAAGAAAACGGCTGCAAGTTCTGGAAAGATGACTTGAATTAGAATACAAAAAGATCAAAAAGCTTGCTGTAGATTGCAAGGTCGAGCGCTTCGGGTGGAGTTAGCGGTGCGCCACACATTTCGGAGCATTGCCTTGCCATTTTCTACCTTTTGCGTCTGAAGAGTGAGTGCTTACGCTGCCTGATAGAGCCTGATAGATTGGAATCAGCAATGACGCTCAAAAGTCATTGAGAGGTCGTGGTGTTGCTGCTGGGTGTCTTCCTAATTCCTGCAGCAGCAAGGTGCGACCAGCCGATAGTCATAGATTTCATGGGTGCTTTGCTTGGCATTATGCACTGCAGGCAGACAATCTATGGCGCCTTTGTGACAATGACGGAACCGCTGACGGTGAGAAGCCTTGAGTGACTGGTATTTTCAAGATTTTTCAAACATGTTTTGCTTTTCATCCATTTTCCTCCATTTCCATCCAGAAAAACAGGATGACGATCCGAATCGACCCAATTTGTGGTTAGGATGGGTTGAATATTCAAATCGCCAAGGGGAATTGTTTTGAAACTTGATCTCCAAAGCATTGCCGAGGCATTTGCGGCCTATGTGGACTTGTGGTCTATGCTCCCATTTACTTCAGCTATCTCCAGCATCTTCGCCGGGATCCCTGGTGCACAGCTTTGTGTTCTGTTGGAAACAGCTTCGCACCAAGGCGTTGAACGTGGGAGTCCTTTTCTTGCTGCTTGTCGTTGCTGGCAACTTAGAAATTAATTTTCTCACGGAACTCGACTCACCATGAAACACCAGTGACGCGATTGTCACCATGAATCACCAGTGACGCGATTGCAACATCAAAATCCCGATGAGTCACAATGTTGTTCAAGGAACAGGTGGCTTCCAAGTTTCGTAAAGCAAGCGCTGTTGCTGTAATGTGCTGATTTTGAGAATCTTGAACCAAGGTATTCTCTGTCTTGCAGAAGTAGGCTGCAGTCTCAGATGTGAAAGCCCTTTGTTCCCCAGAGTCAGCTTGATTCTGATATGGACCACTGGAGAGCTCCTCTCGAGGGTTCGGGTATGTTCAGCTGTCCAGGTTTAAAAAAACTGAGACTTCACAGTCTGGTGTAGAAGTGGTGTGGAATGTTATCTCACCTCCAAATTGTTCCTATGCTTCGGCTTTGCCTTTCCAGTATCTATTAGCATTGCCCAACATTGGCAAAATTGGAATTGTCATTGCTGCTTATGATATAACTATAACGCATCAATGCATTGTATTGTTGCATCGGTTGGGAAAGACTCCGAATTGGAATAGCAGACTTTGGGCACAAGAAAGCATTGGAAGAGATTTGCTGCATGAGCCAGCGAAAGCGATTTTTGCTCTTTGGGCTCTTGCTCTGTTTGGAAGTGCCATGGGCTTGTGAATTTCAAGTTTGAACTGTACAATAGACGAGTTTGATAGACTTCTGTGTTGGAGACACTGCTCGGCTGGCCAGTGATGATGTCCATGCCATGTTGGTGTCTCGTAGACAATGACTTGCGCGAGCAACAAAAGCTGACGCTCTGTGAATGAGTCTTTGTTTCAAGAAGTGCGGACTTTCGCTTGCATGCAGTTTGCAAGATTTGATTTGAGCTCCCACTTGGTCATTGGTCATTGGACATGTTGTTATTTGTGTGGATTTTGTTTGAGCTTCAAACTGCTGTATGCTGACATCACGAGTATATAATCTGAGGAACTCCAAATACATTCGATCTGCCCCCCTTTCATACAAATCGGGTTCGGGAACATTGAGCCAGTTCAAATCTGCCAGCACCATGTCAATGTGAGAAGCGGTTTTCGCTTCAAATAGATGTGCTGAAACTTGTTGAGGACCGCTGTTTTCGACACAGGCAAATACTTGTGATCCTCAAAGTACTGATTGTTTTACCGCATTTTACTGATTTTGTTGCTGACGAGGTGGTTGTCGTGGCATTTCTTTCACTCTTCATGTTCCTGCAGTTCTTCGTAGCGTCCTGTGTCCATTTTGACGGTCGAGTCATGAGTCCAGGGATTCCAAAGACTCCCTCGGAGTCACCGAGTCACCGTTGCATTTTCCCATTTGGAGGAGCCTTGTATGCCTGATGTACCACAGGCCTGTGCCGCCATCGTTTCATTGCCTGAAGATTCCAAAGATTCCAAGAAACTGTGAAGCTGTGCAGGCTATATGCATTGATTCGGAAGAGGACCTCCAACTATTCACAAAACGGCAGCAAAAGTGGCAAAACTGCTACTGTTCAAAAACCACATTTGAACATATTTGAACTACAATTAGGATGAATTAGGCTCGTCTTGTGGCATTTCATGATGGCATGGTGACACAAAGAACCAAGCTTTGCAAGGAAACGCCGGCGCCACGAAAAAGACGTAAGCGTCGAGGGGTTCCCCGGCAGTCACGTGAGATGGAACGGTCAGCCGCGCCGGCTGAACCCAACAGAAACCAAGGCGGCACTGCCCCCTCTGAATGTTTGCATTGACGTGGATGAAGATCAGACAGCGGAGAATGGCAAGGAAAAGGTGCTGGGTGAAAGGAGTTTGAGTTGAGAAATGTGTTGCACCAAACTTCTATGGAACTGAACTGGGATTGACTACGCTGGTTGCTGACTCACTTCATGACTGCTACTGGGGATGTCTCTATTTTCTACAGTGACAAAGACACGTGCTTTGCCTGACCGGAACAGGCTGGCAACTCTTCCAAAGCAGCAGACAATGCGACCGTTTGCTTGTCATCCGATGAAGAGGTGCAGAAAAGCCAAGAAAAAGCAAAGCGACTAGGCCAGTTGCAACACTTGCTTGCCTGCGGAGGCTCCTAAATCGAGTCCAAAGCGTCCTCCCACTTGCAAGGATGCGTCGAAGCAGGCATTGGCAAGAATTGCAAGAATGCAACATGAACGCATATTAAATATGAAAACCAGATAACACACTTTGTATCATTTTGTCACATCGGAACAGAACGGTTGTGGATCTGAGACGCTCTGAGACGCCAATTTCAGCGTTGCAAGATGTTGCAAAATGGTATTGGTCTCAGGCAGTGAGTGAAGCTAGTGCCCCTGTCGATGATACCGATGGACTGGATGCGCGGGCACAGGAGATTTTTGGCAACATGTTTTTTCTGAGAGAAATATGTTACAACTGTTACAATACACTACAATATGTTCATTGTGATTTTAACTATAACTATTCCAAGTGCTAGACTAGCAGTACAGTCATTTCATGCCATTTCAACACATGGTTTGAACATCAACAGACGCTGCCATTTGGGAAACTAGCAGGAGCTTGCTGAGGCTGCCTTGCGAAGCCTTCCTCTTGAGGTTCGTGCTTCCAGGATTGCCAAGGCGCAGACCTATCCTGGTGACACATGGGAGATGTGAAAAAATGGGTATATTATCTATGTATCTGTATCAGTAGTACCGCACAAGGCGGTGGCGGAAGTTTCAAAAATAGGAAACCTATAGGAGAGGTTGGTTGTTGTGAATCACGGATGGCAGAGCGAATCCACTGATGGACCCCAAGGTGGTTGGAGTTGTGTTTTTTTGGAATGGTTGCAATGGTTGCAGTGGGCACCTGGTCGGTCACCTCACCCACAACTGCTGAATGTAGTGTGGTGTAGTGCAGCTGTAGTTGTAGTCGTAGTGTAGTGAAGTTGTAGTTGTGGTGTAGTGTAATTAGTGTAGTGTAGATGCAGTTGCATTTGTAGTGAGTGCGTGTAATGAATCGGCCCGCGGGAAAATTATTACAATTAGGTGGTGTGATGAGTGTAGTGTAATGTAATGTGGTAGTGTAATCTAGTGTGCTGTAGTGTAGCGTAGTGTAGTGTAGAATAGCGTAGTTGTAGTTGTAGCTGTAGTTGCAGTTAGTGTAGCGTAGTGTGGTGTAGTGTGGTGTAGTGTGGTGTGGTGTGGTGTGGTGTAGTGCAGTCTAATGTAATCAGTGTAGTGTAGTGTTATGTAGTTAGTTGTAGTTGTAGTTGTAGTTAGTGTAGTCTAGCGTAATGTAGCATAGTGGAGTGCAATGTAGTTAGTGTAGTGCAATGTAATGTAATTAGCGTAGCGTAATGTAGTTGTAGGTAGCTGTAGCTGTAGTTATAGTGTAGTGTGGTGTAATTGAATGTAGTGTAGTGAAGTGAAGTGGAGCATAGTGTAGTGTAATTAGTGTAGGGTAGTGTGGTGTAGTGTAGTTGTAGTTGTGGTTGTAGTTCTAGTTCTAGTTCTAGTTGTAGTTAGTGTAGTGTAGTGTGGTGTAATGTAGTGTAGTGCGATTGATTGTAGTGTAGTGGAGTGTAGTGGAGGGTAGTGTATTGTAGTGTAGTGTATTGTGGTGTGGTGTAATGTAGTTGTAGTTGTAGTTGTAGTGGAGTGTAGTGTAATGTAGTGTAGTGTTGTTGGTTGTAGTTGAAACTGCTACAAAACCTTCACGTTTTGTTCACTTTTGGCAAGGTGCAGAATCCCTTGTGCCTGCCACGCAAAACGACATCCGAACGTCTAAAAGTGCTCTGAACACCTCCACTCTTGACTTCGAAATGTGCTTCGCGCCACGGCGGCGTGCACTTTTTCGACATCTCAACTTCCAAAAGTGGTCCGAACCTGGTGTGTTTTGTACATTTTGACTTGGAAACGTGCTTCGCGCCACAATGGCGTACACTTTTTTGACATCTCAACTTCCAAAAGTGGTCCGAGAATGGTGTCTTTTGTACATTTTGACTTCCAAATGTGCTTTGCGCCACAACGACGTGTAATTTTTCATTTCTCATTTGGCCAGATGGCTCCGCACCCGTCGCTTTAGCGAGCCTACTTTTCGACCCTCCGGAGCCACAAATCATTCGAAAAAGACAGTGATTCGCGACTTTCCTACCTTTTCGCGCACCTGCATCTTCTTTCTTCTGACTCTTTCTCTTCTCTGATCTTCTCTCTTCTTCTCTTCTCCTCTCTTCTCTGACTCTTCCCACCTATGCTTTTCCATGTCTCCATATGACTTCTAAACTTCCTTCGGTAATTCTTTTATCATACATATACTGGACATGTATTATACATATATGGTATGTATATATAAACACACATATTATACACATGTTTTACACATGTGATACATAGAGCATACATATCTTGTACATACATGAATAATATGTGATCATACATGTATGTTTTGATGCATGTGAATACTGTTAAGGATATTGTATTGTAGAAATATGTATGTTTTCACACAAATACACGTACGTATATATCGACTTGTAGACATACAGATTTATTGACAATTACACAGCATACATGCATTGTATCGTATATGTATGTATATAGTCTAATGTAATGTGATGTAATGTAAGGTAATGTAATGTAATGTAAAACATGTAATGTAATGCAATGCAATGCAATGCAATGCAATGTAATGTCATGTAATGTTATGTATGTATGTATGCATGTATGTATGTATGTGTGTATGTGTGTATGTGTGTATGTGTGTATGTGTGTATGTGTGTGTGTATGTATGTATGTATGTAGGTAGGTAGGTAGGTATGTATGTAGGTATCTATGTATAACTATGTATCTATGTATGTATGTGTATGTGTATGTGTATGTGTATGTGTATGTATGTATCTATGTATGGATGGTATGTATGGATGGTATGTATGTATGTATGGTATGTATGTATGTATGTAATGTAATGTAATGTAGTGTAGTGTAGTGTAGTGTAGTGTAATGTAATGTAATGTATGTATGTATGTATGTATGTATGTAATGTCACGTAACGTAATGTAATGTAATGCAATGTGATTAATGTAATGTAATGCAATGTAATTAATGTAATGTAATGTAATGTAATGAAATGTAATGTAATGCTAATATGTATGTATGTATGTTTGTTTGTTTGTATGTATGTATGTAAGTAATGCTAGTTTGTTTGTATGTATGTATGTATGTATGTGTGTGTATGTATGTATCTATGTATGGATGGTATGTATGGATGGTATGTATGTATGTATGTATGTATGTAATGTAATGTAATGTAATGTAATGTAATGTAATGTGAAGTAGTGTAATGTAATGTAATGTAATGTAATGTATGTATTGTAATGTAATGTAATGTAATGTAATGTAATGTAATGTAATGTATGCATGTAAGTAAGTAAGTAAGTATGTATGTATGTCTGTATGTATGTAATGTCACGTAAGGTAATGTAATGTAATGCAATGTGATTAATGTAATGCAATGCAAGGTAATGTAATGTAATGTAATGTAATGCTAATATGTATGTATGTATGTATGTTTGTATGTATGTATGTATGTATGTATGTATCTATGTATGTATGCATGGATGGATGGATGGATGGAGGGTATGTATGTATGTATGTATGTATGTATGTGTGTATGTGTGTATGTGTGTATGTGTGCATGTATGTGTGTGTATGTATGTATGTATGTATGTGTGTATGTATGTAAGTAAAAGATGATTTTATATAATATATATTCAACATATACACATATTATGTTAAACACCATACCTTTTCAGAGTGCACGGCCCCAAAGGTTGCATCTGGTTTGCACGAATCCTGTGCGCTCATTTAAATGCAATTTGATGAGGGACACGCAGGGATCATTTTGAACAACACTTTGACACGAAAGCTCCGGCCAGAAATTTCAGATGCACGTAGGTGAAGCATAGCATTCTCGTCCGCTTACGGAGCCAAGCTGCTTCTGAATGCCTGCAGCCTACTCTTGCTGGCATTCTTGACGTTTGCAGATGAGCTTGGAGAGCCAGTTCTAGGCTTGGGATGGGTGCAATGTGCCTACCAGACGTAGCAATGAAATATGGACACATGTCCCTATCCGTAAATGATTTGCTCACCGAGCCTATTGAACAGGTTCTGCATGGCCAGGTGAAATGACTAGCCGTAAAGACACCTAAGGCCAAGCGCACGTCGAGCCAGCCGCCCCGGCATGCCCTCCGCAGCCTCCACCACCACCACCCAGTGAAGCAAAGGGTGTGGACGGTGTCGCCCCGGAGCAGAACCTGTTGTCTCAGCAGAAACGAGATCTCCAAGATTGGGTGGAGAGGAACCAACAGCAGCTGCAGCACAAACATTTTCAGGTTGAACAGCCCCCTGTTTGCAGATTTTGTGGATTGGCTTTCCTCGGACAGTTGGCATTGGTGTGAATGTTTGAGAGTGGAAATACTTTCTTTGCGCACTCATTTAGGCAACGCTTGGATGCAGAAATGCAGCGACAAGAAGGGGAACGATACCGGTTGGCACAGCGAGAGAAGAGAAAGGCTTGCAGGGTGCAAGAATAGGGGCCCAGTAGCATTCTTGTTACATATGCATAAATACATTTATATACGTATCTACATATCTACATATCTGCAAATCTGCAAATCTACATATCTAAATTTCGACAAATCTACATTTCGACATATCTACATATCTAGCTATCCAGCTAGCTAGCTAGCTAGCTATCTAGCTATCTAGCTATCTAGCTATCTAGCATCTAGCTATCTACTTATCTAGCTGGCAATCTATCTGCCTATCGATCGATCCATCCATCCATCCATCCATCCATCTATCTATCCATCCATCCATCTATCCATCTATCTAAATCTATCTATATCTTTCTATATCTATCTATATCCCTCTCTATTTATGTACATCTAATCTATATCTATCTATCTTTTTCTGTCTACTTTTATCTATTTATCTTTATCTATCTATCATTATCTATCTATTTTTATCTTTCTATTTTTTATCTATCTTAATTACAAACCTATCTTTATCAATCTATTTTTATCTATCTTTTTTCTCTATCTATTTCCCCACCTGCCAGGTGAGGGTTGTTAGATTTTATCAGAGCTGTTCTCCTCCTCCTCCGCCTCCTCACCCGCCGCCTCCTCCTCGCAGTCCAGATCCCAGTGGGCACAGCCGGACCTCCACC